>OBWB01000065.1_pt1 | contig 97400 bp, 68 predicted proteins | sample 1476261 | NCBI WGS metagenome assembly OBWB01 (sample SAMEA2580038, study PRJEB22360) | human gut metagenome | biome: human gut; feature: human-associated habitat; material: faeces | place: Denmark | collected 2008/2010 | reverse complement strand
AGTATCAAACAAAAAGACGAACCTCAATTCGATTTCGATCCAATTCACGGAATATTCTATTTTTTGTCTAATCAAGACTTACAGACCCTTTATACTTATAATGTAGTTACGAGAACAGAAAGAATTATAAAAGATATATCGGGATATCCTGCCGGAGACAAGAATGACGGATTATTCTATATTCCCGATACTCAAGAACTTATATCTTTCGATCTCAATAACAAAACATTATCCCGATATATGCCGGCAACTAACGAATGGGAAAACAAATCTGTCCCCGAAGTAGATATGCAATATTATGATCATACTCAAACTTATAATCCGACGGATACTTCTATAATTACCTTCGGAGGATATGGACATTATATATATAAAAACGATTTATTCAAAATAAAACCATATACCGGGAAATGGGAAAAAATTAAAATCGAAGACATCGATCCTCGTTTCTTTGCAACATCGGCCGTAGTCGATAATAATCTATACATATTTGGAGGAAGAGGGTGCAAATCAGGTCGCCAAGAAATGTCTCCGCACAATTATTATGATCTGTATAAAATCAATTTGCAAACTTTTAAAACAGAGAAATTATGGAATATAGAAATGCCCGACACCGTAAATATTTTCCCGGGAAGAAACATGATTTACAATTCGTCTGATAATAGTTTCTATGTTCTTATTATCAATCCTAAACCCTATCTTGTAAAAATAAGAATAGACAAACCCGGATTAGAACGAGTTTCAGATGATATCAATGTAGATTTAAAATCTGACGAACGAATCAATTACACTCTGTATCAATTCCCTGAAAAACAAAAAATATACGCATTATTCTGTAAACAATATAAAGATTCGACATCACTATTCGATATTTATTCTATCCATTATCCAACATTATCTTATGTCGATACTTTACAAGAAAAATCTGAACCGAAAATATTTTACACCCTTCTCGGTATTGCAATTGTATTGGCAAGTATTGCTTTTATTTTCTTCAAAAGAAAAAATAATTCTTCGGAAACTAAAGCCCCGATTATCAAACCAGAAACCTCTTTACCTTCAGGTTCTACCGATCAAGAAGAAGTTAAACGCAAGCCTATCTTCGATTCAACCCATTCTTGTATTCGTCTATTGGGAAAATTCCAAGTTAAAGATAAAGAAGGTAATGATATATCAGGCAGTTTCACACCTATTCTAAAATCTCTATTGCTATTAATTTTATTGCATAGCCAAAAAGATGAACGAGGTATTACCAATAAAAAAATAGACGAGACTTTATGGGGGGACAAAAGCGAAAAATCTGCACAAAACAACCGAAACGTCTCACTAAGTAAATTAAGGTCATTATTAGAAAAGATCGGAAATGTCCGTATCGTGCAAGATAATAATTTCTGGAAAATAGAAAGCGATAATCCTGCATACTGTGATTATCAAATGGCTCTTCAATACATTCAAGAAGCTACTAACAGTCAGCACAAAGAAGAATCTTTTTTCTATGATTTACTCGAATTACTATTTTACGGGCCACTACTTCCTAATACCCAATTTGACTGGTTAGATAATTTTAAAAGCGATTATTCTTGTGCAACTATCGATTTATTAAATGAACTCTTAAAAAAAGAAGAGTTCTTGCACAATGATAAATTCCGGTTACAAATTGCAGAGACCATATTTTCTCACGATATACTAAACGAAGAAGCGTTACAAGTCAAATGTACTCTATTATATAACAGTGGGAAAAAAGGAATAGCAAAAAACACATACGATAATTTCTGCAAAGAATATCATACATTATTAGGAGTAGAATATAATATTCCTTTCTCACAAATTATTCATGCAAACGAATAATAACCGTATATTAAAACAGGTTTGAAAATTCAAACCTGTTTTAATATACGGTTACGTGCATTATCTGCTTTTTCCGGACGAGATTTTCCAATCCTTTTTCCACTGTTCTTAGCTGGTCGAGTACCATTCCTTTTCGGTTTTTTAGTTCCCTTGTTTTTTTCTTCCATTATCTTACCCATAAATATACTTATCCCAAATATTTTGCAAATGTATCAAATTATCATTAGAAAAATAAGATTCCAGAGAACTCTATTACAAAATATATGAGAAATATACCCTATAAAAACAAGCTCCATAGTCTGCCGAAATTTTACATGAACATTTTTCAAAAATTACTTCCAAGAATATTTTTTCGTTTCGATAAATTCAAATAGCAGAAGACGATGTAACTTACAAAAATGGCCGGATAATATTCTCTTATCAGAAAACCTATACAAGCCATTAAATTTCGCTATCTTTGAAGCATAAAATAAGGTTGATGGATACTTTAGAAAGAACAAAAATTCTTAAACTGATACAGCAAGAAGTCATTCCGGCAATCGGATGCACCGAACCCATTTCCGTTGCTCTATGCACAGCCAAAGCCACGGAAATTTTAGGGACAATACCTGAAAAAATAACTGTATATTTAAGTGCCAATATATTAAAAAATGCTATGGGTGTCGGTATACCGGGTACTGGAATGATCGGACTACCTATCGCCATAGCGTTAGGTGCTTTGATCGGAAAATCTGAATATCAATTGGAGGTTCTAAAAGAATGTACACATGAAGCTGTAAAAAGAGGGGAAAAAATGATTGATCAAAAATCGATCAGCATTTCTCTAAAAGAAAATATTCAAGAAAAACTTTATATCGAAGTCTGTTGTCAGACATCTCAGAATCATTCTACCGCAATAATTGCGGGGGAACATACTCATTTTATTTACATATCCAAAAATAATGATGTATTATTAGACAAGAAACTTGATGAAAACAACAATCATGAAAAACAAATCCTTGAACTGAATCTACAAAAAGTTTATGACTTTGCTACAACCTCTCCAATAAACGAGATACGATTTATTCTCGAAAGTGCCCGTACCAACAAATACGCTGCAGAACAGTCTTTTAAATACGACTTCGGCCATAGTCTCGGAAAAACTTTACGCGGGAAATTTGAACACAAAATTATGGGTGACAGCATATTTTCTCATATACTATCTTACACTTCTGCTGCATGTGATGCCCGCATGGCGGGAGCTATGATCCCAATAATGAGTAATTCAGGTAGCGGTAACCAAGGTATAGCGGCAACATTACCTATTGTCATTTATGCTGAAGAAAATGGAAAAACAGAGGAAGAATTGATCCGGGCTTTGATATTAAGTCACCTTACCGTAATCTACATAAAACAAAGTCTCGGAAGATTATCTGCTTTATGCGGTTGTGTTGTTGCAGCTACCGGGTCGAGTTGCGGAATAACTTATCTTATGGGAGGTAAATACCCTCAAATCACAGCAGCAGTAAAAAATATGATCGCAAATCTTACAGGAATGATTTGTGACGGAGCTAAACCGAGTTGTGCATTAAAATTAACCAGCGGCGTATCAACAGCAGTATTATCAGCAATATTGGCAATGGAACAAAAATGTGTAACATCCGTAGAAGGCATTATTGAAAATGATGTAGATCAATGCATTCGAAATCTTACTCTTATCGGTTCTCAAGGGATGAATGAAACCGATAAAATAGTTCTCGATATCATGACCCACAAGCATTAACTATAACATTAAGGAAATGGACAATTCTATATTTCCGGAATCGGATTCTTCAAAAAATTTCCGAATCATATTCTAACGGTCTCCTCCAAAAGTCCGCATAATCATTAACATCAAACTACTGTATCTAAAAAATTCGGATTCTTCAATCAGAAAAAATTCTTTCTACACTATTTAACCATAACATTATCAGAATATTTATTAACCGATACATCGTCCTTAATCAACGATCGACCATTTACACGAATATTTTCAAAAAGAATATTCTTTGCCTTATGCATCTCATCAAAACCGACAACCTCCACATTCGGAGTTTTACCAAAAGCCGTTATATTACGAAAAGTAACGCCATCGATTCTACCCGGTTCAGGATCTGTCGTCCACACATCTTTTCCAATCCAAACAGACATCAACCTATTGCACTCTTCAATGCGAATATCCTCAAAACGTACGTTCGTCACCAATGCCTTATCTGTATGGTACACACGCAAAGCCCACTCCCTTCCGATATCATGAATTATATCGCAATCGGTAAACAAAACATCATCTATCGTCTGTGTAATTTCAGCCCCGATACTCAGAGAATGAGCCATTTGATTCCATAACACACATTTCTCAACTCTTATATGCTTCATATCTTTCATGCCTCTCGGTGTTTTCAAAACAATCAAATCATCCAAAGTACGGATAAAACAATTTTTAACTAAGACATTTTCACTGCTACAAATATCTATACCATCTGAATTTGCCCGCCGCCCCAATAACTTAATATTATCTATCACTACATTTTTAGAACAATCGACCGGAACTGTCCACAATGGCGCATCTCTGAGAATAACCCCTTCAAGACGTATATTTTCACCACGTACTCCGATCATATGACGGGAATGCACAGTACATGCACTCGCATCTAAAATACCACGTCCCCGAAAAGTTATATTATTTCCCCTCAGCCAAAAAGCCTTCGAATACCCTTTTAATCCAAACTTTGAAACATGGAAAGGCTCATCCGCACCTATCGTCAAACGGACAACCGCACCTCCGGCAACATATACCGTCTTATTATCTCCTACCTCAACATGAGTAATTTCATGAATTCCCGGTCCATAAAAAATAACATTCGGATCGTTCGGGTCTGGGATATTCTGTTCAGGTCCGTTTACAAACAAATGTAAAGATCGAATCCACTCTCCATTTACCTCTATCGTCAGATTCTGCGGTGAAGACACCGTAAAAGAAAGTTTATTCCCTTTAATATCCGGTTTTATGCCATAAGAAGAGGGCAATACTTTCACTGAATCTATCTGTTCCGGAACTGTAACTGTTATTTTAGCCTTCCCTTCGTTCAAATCAAAATAAGCAAAAGACGCAATATCATAATATCCCTCTCCACATTGACGCTTATCCATTGCATCCCATCTTTTCCGTTTATCCAAAGGTGCGACTTTAGCGATATAAACCGGGACATCTCGCCCGGCAACAGAAACAGCATATTCTGTACTGATTTTTTCTCCTCTCGGCATCGGATAAATGGTAACATTATTCTTCTTTGCACTCCCGAAAAACGGAATCCATACAAGTAACATTATCAGGTAAACCTTACCCCAATTTTTTGTTTTCATAGACATCGTGTGTTTTATTGTGAGAAATGTTCGATCAAAATATTATAATAATTTTATTTTCTGGTAAAGTTACACTTTTAACTTTATGCTATATTAAATGCTGTGTTTCTCATTTACCGGAAATTCTATTTACATGACACCTTTTAATATTTCCAAAGATAATAATTTTTCGAGAAAGGATATGTTCTTTAGTAATTATCTGAATAAAAATTTAGAATCCGTTTAACATTTTATTAGGATTTTCCCGTACAACCATCTACCTCATTTTACAAAAAACCGTTCAAAAATAATATATCAATATTACCCTGAACGGTCACAAAAATTTTACATATCAGCCTTCCCCTTACTTAACAGACTCCTTTGCCTGCATAAACTCTTTTTTAAGGATATCGATAGTTTCTCGTACACTCACAATCTTCTGCGACAGAAATGCGTTTGCCCCAGCAAAAGCATATCCTTTTTGCATATTACCCTTTGCTGCATTATAAAGTGCTTTTATTATACAATAAGGACTTTTAGTATAGTCACATGTTTTGATACAATGAAACGCACAACGTCGAGGCTTTTCACTTCCTGATTTTACTTTTCGAGTGAACTCTCCCGATATTGCACGCCCCGGCATTCCTACCGGGCTGGTAATAATTTCAATATCACTTTGTCCGGCATCGATATATGCTTGTTTGAAAACTGGAGAAGCATCGCACTCTTCTGTCGTCACGAATTTACTCCCCAACTGAACTCCAGTAGCTCCCAACTGCATAAGGCGATAAATATCCTCTCCCGTGTAAAGCCCTCCGGCAGCAATAACCGGAATTTTACAGTGTCCGGATTTTTCATAGGCTTTTATCACCTCGATAACTTCCGGAACAATATGTTCCAGCGAAAAATGTTCATCTTCAATTTGATCGTTTTTATATCCCAAATGTCCCCCGGCCTTAGGACCTTCTACAACAATTGCATCCGGCAGATAATCATAATTATTTCTCCACTTCTCACAAATCAGTTTCGCAGCTCGTGACGAAGAAACAATAGGTACCAACTTTGTTTTACTTTCTTTTTCCAAATAAGAAGGCAAATCTAACGGCAAACCAGCACCGGAAAATATGATGTCGGCCTTTTCAGAAATAGCAGTCTTCACCATATCCGAAAAATTACTTAATGCTACCATAATATTGACACCTATCACTCCATTAGTCTTTTCTTTAGCTTTACGAAGCTCTTCTCTTAACCCTAAAATACTGTTTTTTAAATAATCAGTCGACAATTTAGGATATAACAAACCGAGCCCGGCACAAGAGATTACGCCTACTCCACCTTCATTAGCTACTGCTGAGGCTAAACCGGATAAGGAAATTCCTACTCCCATACCCCCTTGAATTACAGGTAAATCTATCTTTAGATTTCCCATATAAAAAGATTTCATAATAAATACTTTCTTTTGATAATACTATTTTTAAAACAAGAAAAGTTTATGTAGCCTACGTTTGCCAGAAAAGCTCAATATGTAGTATAATGAGAACTCACTCAGAAAATGAAGATTAAAATAAACTTATTTCATTGATGCGTCAAAGAACGGCATTTATTTTGAAAGAAGAAGCATATTTTTATTATAAATAGTCGGTAAAGACAACTATTTATACTACCTCCTTATTCTTTAACATAAAATATCACAAAGGACATTGAATATATCATTTCATTATGTACACTTTATTAACCCTAAATTCGTTTATATCCCATCCAAGTCGCTTTACGCCACAAATACTCAAACGGACCTTGTTTATGCTTACTCAACCACCAACGACTAAACAATAATTGAAATATAAAAATAGCGGCACCTATCAATAATGTTGCAACAGCTCCAGTACTTCTATACAAACATAATCCATAACCATAATAAATCGCTACCCCAATAATAGACTGCGTAATATAATTTGTCAGGCTCATTCGGCCATAGGGTATTATAAAATTTTGCCATTTATAGCCCGATTCTTTCTTAAACCATAACAATGTAAATGCCGATATAAGAATTGCCATAAAAACGAAATTTGACAAAGACTGAATTATAATAGTATAAGGAATCTTCCCTGAAGAATTCTCTATATAATCCGGAACAAAAATTCTTAGACAATATAATGGAATAAACATAACAATTCCCGACTTCAAAATCCGATGCCATACACGACAAGAAACATCGCTTTTCTCGAAATATCGTCTGCGCCCCAACAGCATCCCGAGCATGAATAATCCTGCAGTTTGGAACAATCGACCGGCTTCTACCTGCCAGATATTACTGTACAGTTGTCCTGTCCAGATATTCGAACAAAGGACTTCCCAAAAAGTTCCCTGACTTGTAACTTGTCCCGATAAGATAGCATAAGGAACATATCTATTCGTAATTGCATAATCAGGATTAAATGCGGCATACAACAAACGTCCCCACTCATAAGGTTGTAAAAGAAGAAATACCGCAATAACTAAAACATTCTTATCGCTCAATTTACACACAGGTATCAATACAAGACCGACTACCGCATAAAGCAAAAGAATATCGCCATTATAAAACAATGCATGAAATTGTGAAAACAAGAATAAAAGGAACATTCTCCATGCAAAACGCCCCCGAAAATCAATTCCCTTTTTCCGGGCGTTACTAAACTGAATATAGAAACTAAAACCGAATAATAACGAAAATGTAGCATATGCCTTCCCCGCAAACAAGAAAAAAATCATATCCCAGAAAAACTTATCTATAGATTGCAACCATTCGGGATAAAAATCTGGAATAAAATATAAATTATAATGTTCCAGATTATGTAACAATACAATTGCCAACAATGCAAATCCCCGCAGAGAATCTACTACTTTCAATCGCTCAGAGGGTTTAAGAATAGGAGTGTTCATGGTTACTTTTAACGGTTGAGAATATTTGAACGGTAATCTGAATAATTTTTACTCTTTAACCATATTCATTATTTTATAATTAGGCAAGGCATAATCTTTAAAGCACATTTCATATACCAATTTGAGCCAGATTACAACACAAGGTAATGCTTTTAATGCATAAGGCGTTATATAATGTTTGCGTAAATAAGCCGGAAAAAGATCCGAAGGAGACATACTGGTCAGAATAAATGCAAAAACCATCAAGACAACATCTGTTCGACTTCTCTTCCAAGGCGCTGCTACATACCAAATAGCTACCCCCATAAACGCTATAATATAAGTACTAGACTCGCTACCCGTGCTAAAAAGAACAACAAACATCAGAACTGATGCCAATAAAGTCAATCGAAAAGCTGGATTTTGGTATTGTTTTATCCGCAAATAAGGTAATCCGAATAACAACAAACCTGCGCATATCGGATATAAATCGGAATATGTCGCTATACCGGATATTTTTCGGATCATTCCCAATAATGATATATTCTGCATCAAAGCGAACTGATTATCTTGATTTTTAGCAGATAATCTGACAAACCATTCTACATATTGATTCAATACATAATCAGTGCCCCATACCCACATCGGCAATATCAAAAGAAAAACGGACCAACCGATAAAAGAAATGATAAACTTAAACTTATGACGGGAGAAAAAGAAAAACGCCAACCCGACGACTCCGTACAGCTTTATGAATAATCCGATAACGATAAGCAAAGTCGCCCAAATATCTTTCTCTTTTTCTATCAAAGCAAACGATAATATAATAATAGCGGCAATGCCGATATTAAACTGAGACATAAACAATGCCGTCAACAGCTCATGAGCACAAAACCAATATATAAATATCAATTTTTTCTTTTCAAGCGGTAAAGTACGAGTCGCAACATATAACGAAAATGACAAAAACAATAACCAACTGAGTAAACCTAACCATACTGGTGTAAATGCGAACGGAGCGACAAATAATGTAAAAAAAGGACCATAATGATTGTGATCGAAATATTCTGCAGGATATTCTGCATACAAAGACAAACGTGAAAGAGCATGCCAAAATGTTTGCCGGAAAATCATAAAATTATTGTATGAATGATGGAAATATTTCATCACCCATGCTATCACCGCCAACAACATCCACAATCCGAAAACTGTCCGGTAATCACTAAAAAAAGGCTTACGAATAAATATATTGAACTTTCTGATCAAATTTTGCATAATAAATTCGGGAATTGGAATATAGAATTTGCCACAAATATAAATATATATACACATATTTCTGAATGATACGTTAAAAAAAAGAGAAATAAAAATCTTTCAAGATGCTACAAGTGTTCTACTCCTATAAACTTAGAATTCAACAAATATGTTAGAACATTTATCGAAAGCTCGTTTTATAAAAGAAATAGCTGATTTTACTCACGGCTCAGAATGGATATACAGAGGTATAAATCCTGCCGTCATTGTTTTCCACGACTCGGTTCATCTATACGAAAAAGGTCTTCGGGACGTTTACGATCCCTTAAAAAAACTATTTCCTCAAGTTAATTTCTATCAAGTATTGATCGACCGAGACCCTCAAATAGCACAAATATACGATATTCAAACATCTCCGACAACCATGTTCATCCCCTTAACCGGGAAACCGCTCTTTATCCCGGGATTCTTGACTCCGGAAGAAGCTAAAGAAAAAACAGAGTTTTTAATTGAAGGTAGAACAAAACAAATAATAAAAAATGACTGCATCTGACAAACTCGATACTACCGAACGAAGGGAACTCAACAATTCAGAGTTCGGCCTTCCGCAACAACGAGCTTTCCCTATGCCCGATGCTGCTCACGTAAGAGCAGCTGAAGCTTATTTTAGATATGCTCCCGACACGGAAAAAGCGGAACTTGCACGAAATATTTTACTTAAAGCCGAACAATTCGGAGTAACAATTAATAGCCCGATAATTTTAGAATGGGCAAAAAAATAAAAGTTTTGTCAAAAAGAAACCAAGGGATTTACCAAACAAAATATTCCGGAAATTATCATTAGTTTCCAGGACATATACTTTTTTCTATAATTTTCTTTTCTCATTCAACCAATATCGTATTCGTTCTTTTAATATCGCTGAAAAAATAGGCTTGCTGATATAATCATCACATCCGGCTTCGAGAATCCGGTTTCTGTCCTGATCAAAAGCAAAAGCCGTAACTGCAATTATCGGAGTCTTTACTCCTTTATCGCGCAATCTAAATGTAGCTTCTATACCATCCATTTCCGGCATACGTATATCCATAAGAATTACATCCGGATTATATACCTCTTCAAGTTTTATCACCTCAATTCCACTTGTAGCTCGGATAATCTCATATTCTTTCTTCAAAATAACGGAAATCAATAAAAAATTACTATCCGTATCTTCTGCAACCAAAATTAAAGGTTTTCTATTTTCTTTCTGTAACACTCCTTCCGACAGAGCATGTTTCGATTCTTCACACATATCACCAGAAATAAAATTTTCATTCAGCGGATAAGTAAACCAAAATCGAGAACCGATTCCCGGATTCGACTCTACCCCTATTCTTCCGCCCATTTGCTCGACCAAACTTTTACAGATAGAAAGACCGAGTCCCGTCCCATGAACAAAATTATCAAGTTTTATAAAACGATCAAAAATAGTACCGAGTTTATCAGGTTCGATTCCAACTCCCGTATCACTGACATAAAATTCCAATTCTTTATCATGCACCCTATAGCCCACACGTATAAACCCTTTTTTGGTAAATTTGATCGCATTATTCACAAAGTTAGTAATAATCTGATTTATACGATTTTTATCTCCGGGAATTATAGGATCGACAGACGGTTTTTCAAAAAGAAGATGCACATCAGGAGAAACTTTCATTTGCAATGAACGAACAATTTCCTCGCATAAAAGATTGACATTTACCTGCCCTATAACAAAATCGAATGTACCGGCCTCGATCTTCGATATATCAAGAATATCAGAAATTAATTGTAGTAACAATTCATTATTCTCTTTCACGATATTCATAAACTCCTGTTTTTCTTCCGAAGAATTAGTATTCATCAATAGCTCCGAAAAACCGACTATCGCATTAAGTGGAGTTCGTATCTCGTGACTCATATTTGCCAAAAAAGCAGATTTCAGACGGCCACTTTCTTCTGCCTTATCCCGGGCTTCTATCAGTTTACGCTCAGTTTCCTTAAGCTCCGTAATATCGTAATTAACACAGATAAGCTCCAACTTACCGGGAGTATTATTCATTACATCACGAATAACATTTACCCGTGTCCACTTCCATCCGTTCCCGTTACGGATACGAAGTTCTTTACTAAAACTGTCTATCTCATTATTCTTCAACTGTACGGTATAATCAAACAATGCCTGACGATCTTCCTCATGAACATGACGATAAACACCAATTATCTGATCCAGAGGTGTAGAGTCTTCTTCTCCCAAATTATTAAACCATTGAGTAATTCCATAACCTGTACGGGAAATCACGTCAAATTTACAATATCCTATTTTCCCAAACCTGCTGATCAACGAAAACGACGATTCAAATTCCGCAATACGGCTATAAGCCTTATTTATCTCGGTATTATCGATATTAATAAATAAGTAATTAGAAAAATTCCCCCGATTATCATACAAAATACTCACTTTCGTATAAAGATCAATGTATCCTTTTTTATTTGTCGGATAATAATTCTCAACGGCTTTAAACGGATAATTAAAGCGAAAAGAAACCGATTCTTGATGTTTTAGTTTATTTTTAATCGCATCAGAAATATTCGGATTTTCAAAAATATTGATTCCCAAAGCCGACTGTTTACTTTTTAACCCGAAAATATTGATATCCGTGTTATTCATATCGATTAAATAACCGTTCTCGTCATACAATTCTATTCCCACAGGAATATTCATATAAATATTATGCAGAATTTTCGCACTCCGATCAAGCGCTTCATGTGCTTTTACACTTTCGGTAATATCGCTAAACAAAACTATTGCAACACCCGGTTCAGGAGAATACAAAATATTATGTCCTATTTTCCCTGTTCGGGGAAATGTTATATCTATCTCTGCATGCTCATTCAAATTATCAAAACTCGACAATTTTTTTACTAAACGAGAAAACGAAATAACATCAAGCTCTGAAGCTAACATTCCTATCTCTTCCTTTTTCAATCCGGAAATTTCAAGTGCCGCCTCATTTGCATCAACGATCCTATAATCTACAACATTCTTCTGATCGTCATTTATCAACTCCATTCTGACATAACCTATTGGCATGTGCTTATACAAGTTTTTCAAATAAAGTCGTTCCATATCCGCTTTCTTTTCTGATATCCGAAACGCCAAACATAAACTGACAATATTTGCAATCGAGGTAAACCATTGATAATCTTCATTACTCCAATCCCGATAAACATCAATCATATCGATTTCCATAAATCCCCACACACTATCATCAGTAACCATCGGAACAGCCATCAACGACTTTATATTTCGAGCCCCAAGTCTCTTTTTTTCCAAAACAGCTTCTTCGGGAAGTTCATCTAAATTGAATAATACGATAGGCTTCATACTCATAATCTGCTGAGTCCACCAAGGCATACTATCAACAGGAAGCTTACGTATACTCCGATTTTTTCCTTCCATACTTTCCCTAACCGACTCCGAAAGAATATCCAATACTCCATTTTCCCAATCATATGAGGCTATATACACATATCCTCCCTTAAATTGATACAAAATATCTTCTAATATCTTATCAATAGCCCCCGTTACATTATCTGATCTAAAAAATTGCAACAATAAACGGGAAATTGAATTTTGCTGATATAATAGATTATTCACACGTTCCAATGACAATCCCCGATCTTTTATATCCTCAGGATTATCAATACATTGCAAAAAACCGAAAGCACACAAATGTCCGTCTTCATTCAAACTCTTTTCTCCTAATTTTGAATGCACCCATATAACTCCATACTTAGAATAAACAGGGAAAGACTGCTCATACACATCTTGCAATAAAATAGAAGAAAATTCATTCTTAATGCGTTCCCGAAAATCTTCCCTTATTAAAAGTTTAAAATCTTCAAAACCGATCGTATCGGATTGAAGGTTTAACAAATCTATCAAAAAATCAGAACAGCGATACGTCCTATTTTTAAAATTAGCTTCCCACCATCCTATACGTGCCAAAGACAGTAGTTTCCTATATTGATTATTTTCTTTTTCTATATGTGTATTCACAGAATATTTTTTACACTTGTTCACTCTTGCGAATGTAAATATTAATTATCAAAAAGACACAAGCTTTTATGATAAAAACAAATTTATTTAAAATCTTTATTCGTATACTCCCCCAACAAAAAACATCTTTTTCTCTCGGTATGGGTTAAAAAGATTTTCATAAATTTGCTTCAAATACAATGTACAATTTTTTATTACAAAAATGATTATGAAACCTCTTTTTATACAATATCCTAAATGCGGAACATGCAGGAAAGCTGCTCAATGGCTAAAAAATAACCATATAGATGTAACAATTCGCGATATTGTTTCAGATAATCCGACACAACAAGAATTATCGGTATGGATTGAGAAAAGCGGGAAGCCTATACAAAAATTCTTCAATACAAACGGATTACGCTATAAAGAACTGAATCTTAAAGACAAAATTAAAAATACGCAGCAAGAAGAACTTTTACGAATACTTGCTTCTGAAGGAATGTTGGTCAAACGTCCGGTACTAATATCCGGAAATACAGTTCTTACCGGTTTTAATGAAGAAGAATGGTCTAAAGCACTTCTAAAACCAGAAAAAGTTTAGATTGGAAAATTTAGATAGGCCCTAAACAAAGATAAATCCTCAAAAAGTCAACATTTCCCATTTTGTAACTTTATTGTAACATCTTTTTCATTCCTTTGCGTCCGTTAAAAGTACAAAAAGGAACTTATATGGAAACATTCTACTTAGGAATCGTTATTTTTCTTTTCCTATTAGCCATATTCGACTTAGTAGTCGGAGTAAGTAACGATGCCGTCAATTTCCTAAATTCGGCAATCGGGGCAAAAGCCGCACCATTCAAAGCAATCATGTGTATTGCTGCAATCGGGATTTTTGTCGGGGCATCCCTCTCCAACGGAATGATGGATATAGCACGTCACGGAATTTACCAACCGGAACATTTCTATTTTACCGAGATTATGTGTATTCTCATTGCTGTCATGCTTACAGATGTCGTACTTCTCGACATGTTCAATTCATTGGGAATGCCGACATCGACTACAGTCTCTTTGGTATTTGAACTTTTAGGCGGAACATTCGCATTATCTATCATAAAAATCGCCGGTGACCATTCTTTAGAATTCGGACAATTGCTAAATACAGACAAGGCTTTATCCGTGATTCTGGCTATTTTCGTCTCCGTAGCTATTGCTTTCTTTTTCGGTACTGTGGTACAATATATCGCCCGCCTCATATTTACATTCAATTATAAAAAACAGATGAAATATTTCGCTGCAATCTTCGGTGGAATAGCAATAACGACAATTATCTATTTCGTACTGATCAGCGGGCTAAAAGAATCATCGTTTATGACCCCAGAAAACAAACTATGGATAAAAGAAAATACAGGACCTCTGATCTTATATTGTTTTATCGGCTCTACCATATTGATGCAAATATTCCAATGGATACATATCAATGTATTTAAAGTTATTGTTCTAATGGGAACATTTGCATTAGCTTTAGCATTTGCAGGAAACGACCTTGTAAACTTTATCGGAGTTCCTCTTGCCGGTTATTCATCATTTATCGATTTCAGCTCTCAATCAGGAGCTGATCCCGACACATATTTAATGACTTCTCTTATGGGATCAGCACATACTCCATGGTACTTTCTCGTATCTGCCGGACTCATTATGGTTATAGCACTGTTTACTTCTAAAAAAGCTCATAATGTAGTAAAAACTTCAGTAGATCTCTCACGTCAGGAAGAAGGAGAAGAAGCTTTCGGAACTTCACCCGTTGCTCGAGTTATCGTGCGGTTGTCAAGTTCTATCAGTTCAAGCCTATCCAATATTGTCCCAGACAAAACAAAACGCTGGATCGATGCACGATTCAATACAGATGATGCAATTTTAGCTGAAGGGGCGGCATTCGACTTAATCAGAGCCTCTGTAAACTTGGTATTAGCAGGGTTCTTGATAGCAATGGGAACAGCTCTTAAATTGCCACTCTCCACTACCTATGTGGCATTTATGGTAGCTATGGGAAGTTCTCTTGCAGACAGAGCTTGGAGTCGCGAAAGTGCAGTATATCGTATTACCGGAGTATTATCTGTAATAGGCGGTTGGTTTATTACTGCCGGAGCAGCATTTTTTATCTGCTTCTTTGTTACTACTATTATACATTTTGGAGGAACAATCGCTATCATAGCTTTTATCGGGTTGGCTATATTCAGTCTTATTCGTAGCCAATTAGTCTATAAAAAAGCTCTTACAAAACAGAAAGGAGATCCGACCGTACAAAAATTGATGAGCAGTCACGATACACAAGAAGCCCTATCCTTACTCCGAAAACATACCAGAGATGAACTTGGAGCTATACTGGAAGTTGCCTCACAAACTTTTGACAAAACAGTCAACTCGTTTATGTCCGAAAGTTACCGAGGATTACGCAAGGCAATGAATCTTATCGACGATGAAAAAGACCATATCAAAAAAGTAAAACGTATAGGTACGTTAGGAGTTGCTCATCTCGATAATAATACCGCTATTGAGAAAGGATTGTATTATTATCAAGGAAATGATTTTATCAGTGAAGTCATATATAGTATAGGACGCATATGCGAACCTTGTCTGGAACATACCGACAATAACTTCAACCCTTTGCAGGAAGCTCAAAAAGAAGAATTCAAACACATTTCAGAAGGTATTACCGATTTTCTGGAACAAGCACGGAATATTATTCTTCAAAATGATTACACAAATTTTGAAGAGGCCATATCTACTGCAAATCATCTGATCAACAGTCTTGCCCAATTAAAACGTGCCGAGCTGAAACGGATACAAGGACAAACCGGAAGTCTGAAGGTGAGCATGGTATATCTTACAATGATACAAGAAGCTCAAAATGTCGTAGCTTACACCAGCAATTTACTGAAAGTCAGCCGAAAATTTCAAGTAGAAGAATAATTCTTAAACGATTTATAAAAAGAGTCCGGACATTAAATGAGCGGACTCTTTTATTTTAAGATAACAAAATACTATACTAAATATAGAATCTTTAAAAGCCTGTTTAATTTCACTCGGGTCAGCTTTGAGAAATTCTTTTGAGAATGTTTTGCCGTTTCTATAAAGAGGATATCGGATTACCACAAATGAAAACTAAAAAAACAGATTAGAAAAAAACGTAAAGACGGCTTGATAATATTTTTTGACGGAAAATTTAGACTATAGGCTCTAAAACTACCCGAAATGAAAATAACCTTGAATACATTTATTACTGAAAAAAAGTTCATTATCCTGTTTCCGACAATATATTTTCCCTTCACGAGCTAACCAGCCGATAGCAGAAAAAAGATCGTCTCGTGTCATATCTAATTTAGAAACAAGCTGACTGACAGAAAATTCAGAACCGCTTTCCAAAAGATTCCATAACATTCCCGCATTTTTTCCGATAGGTATCATTTCCATAGCATTTTTATTTTTAAAGTTCATGTCTCAAGATAACTCAATTTATTTAGAAAAACAAATTTCCATATCAAAAATGAGTATAAACAATTTATAAGATCGTCTATATAACGAATCACAATTACTATTTATATTGAACTGAAATAACAATACAAATAAAAAAGCAGATATAATGAAGACTTTTTTACAAATCTATCGCAAGACGTATAAACAAATATAGGTAATTTAGAGCCTGGATTTCGTAAAATTCTCGCTCTAAATTTTATAACAATAGGGATCAAAGATTTTTTACTTACAAAAAAGTTAAATTAACAGCATCACTTCAATATCACCATCACATCTCTCGCACCATGAGCCCCCATAACCAATGCTTGCTCTATATCAGCAGTTTTAGACGGTCCGGAAATAAACACGCCAAAACCGTATTCTCCCGTATCGATTTCCTCGTATGCCTCGTGCATATTATTTACGATATTCTCCTTATCTAATAAAATAACGAGTTTTTCCGCAATAAAATAAACAGCTCGCAACTTTACATCTTGCTCTATCCAGACAGCCCCATTTTCCGCTACACCGATCTTACCTGAAACAATTGCAAGATCCGTACCGTCCAAATCCGCCGGGTCAGCGACATCATCCGGATTAAATGTCGCACAAGAAATTTCACTGATATTAGAAGCTATACGCTTTGCTTCGGGATATGCTTTTATGATTATATCGTTAATATCCTCACCCTTATTCAACAGATGCGATTCTCCACCGACTTGTTTTACCATACTTTGAAATTGCATTATCACATCCGGATAGACTAAAGCATGCTTTTTCAAAGTTTCCAATTCCGGTTTTTCATATTTTTTATGCACAGCATTCCGGATATTCTGCAATATATTTTCTCTACTGCTCATATTCACTTCACATCTCCATTTTTCCACATTTCATTAAAACTCTTTCCTGAGAATTGCGGCATCTCACGACCATTCCCCCAAGTATTCAATTTATTATAAATAAGATAACGGGGCATGTGATTAGATAACGGGGCTAATCTCAATGCTGTATTAAAAACCGGAGGACGTTTCATTATAAATTTCATACCTCCGGACATCATTTTTTTCATTCGATCAGCTTTATTAAATTTATCCAAATCTTGTCTCCACAAATAAATTTGTTCTGCCAAATCTACCTTAGCGGGGCAAACATTCGAGCATGAATAACACAACGAACAAGCAGAAACATTATCTGAATACTGCAACGGAGCTTTCAACATTCCCAAATTGACACCGATAGGTCCGGGAATAAAATAGGTATATGAATAACCTCCGCTTCTACGATATACGGGACACGTATTCATACAAGCTCCACAACGTATACAATTCAATGCTTTTATGTGATTTTGATCTGCAAGAATTTTACTGCGCCCGTTATCGACCAATATAATATGAAACTCACCTCCTGCTCTCGGCTTACGATAATGAGAGGTATATGTCGTTATAGGTTGTCCTGTTGCCGAACGCGCCAATAGCCGGGTAAATATGCTTAAAGATTTACGGTCCGGAACAATTTTCTCTATTCCGAAAGCCGCAATCTGCAATTTAGGCTGAGAAACTCCCATATCGGCATTTCCTTCATTAGTACACACGACAACTTCACCCGTAGATGCCACGGCAAAGTTACATCCGGTCATTGCGGCTTCTGCATGAATAAATTTTTGGCGAAGATTCTTCCGGGCAGCATGAGTTAAATAAGTAGGGTCAAAATTTCCTTTTTCCGTACCCATCTCTTTTTCGAATAATTTCCCGACCTGTTCTCTCTTTATATGAATAGCAGGAAGAACAATATGGCTGGGTTTAAGATGCATCAATTGCAAAATACGTTCACCCAAGTCACTCTCCACTACCTCAATCCCTTTACTTTCAAGAAAAGGATTCAATTCACACTCCTCCGCCAACATCGACTTGCTCTTAATAAAATGCCTGACACCATGCTGTTCCAAGATGCGATAAACGATGTTACAATACTCCTCACCATCCTTCGCCCAATGTACATGAGCACCATTTGCCTGCGCATTTGCCTCAAACTCCACTAAAAGCTCATCCAAATGGCTGTTACTATATAATTTGGTAGCACAGGCCATATCACGCAGCTCTTCCCATTCAGGAACTTCCTTACTCAATTTATCCCGTTTTTCTCTTACCAACCAAAGAGTTTCATCATGCCATGCAGCCTGTTTTTTGTTTTTCAAAAACTCTGCTGCCGCTTTAGAATGCTTCGTACTCATAATCCTGCTGCTAAAACTTCAACTATGTGCAATGTCTTTATCGGTAATTTCTCTCGGAGAATAATACCGTTCTGATGCATTAAACACGAACTGTCTGCTCCCACAATATATTCTGCTCCGGTAGCTATATGCCGCATTACTTTATCATGTCCCATCTGTACAGATACGGCATCTTCTTCTATGGCGAACATACCGCCGAAACCACAACATTCGTCTCTTCGTTCCGGTTCTACGATTTCTATTCCTTCCACCAAAGACAATAAATCCCGCAATTTACTGAAATATGGGATATTCAATTCACTCGGAGACGACAAATTCATCAAACGAACCCCATGACAGCTATTCTGGATACTTACTTTATGAGGAAACCTCGCTTTCAGAGAAGTCGGTTTAATCACATCATGAATAAACTCACAAATATCATATATTTTACCTTCACTGGCGCAATGGTGCTTATCTTTTTGCAACAGCCGTCCATAATTATCCCGAACAAATACGACACAACTTGCCGAAGGTCCTACTATATAATCGTAATCTTTAAAACGTTCATCAAAACGACGGGCTAAATCAACTGCTTCATTTTCAAACCCGGCATTCGCCATCGGTTGACCGCAACAAGTCTGGTCTATCGGATAATCAATATCTACGCCCAAACTTTTCAGCAACTTATATGAAGCAATGCCTACTTGAGGATATACCGCATTGATATAGCAAGGGATAAATAGAGCTACTTTCATCATCTTCCAAGGAATATTCAATTCTACTATGTTAAATACAAAATTAAAAGAAAGATGCATAGCGAACAAGAATATTTTCCAAAAACAATAGCGTATCTTTGCTGTCGTTTTTCCGATAAATTATACTTAACGGAAAAAAGAACGCAAACGGTTGATCTATTATTCAATTATAAAAACATGAACACAAAAACCAAAGGTTATATCTTAGGTATTATCGCAGCTGCAGCTTACGGAATGAATCCTCTGTTCGCTCTCCCTCTATATAAAGCAGGAATGAATCCGGATTCTGTTCTTTTTTTCAGATATCTGTTCGCTATTCCGGTATTAGGAATCATGATCAAGGCAAGAGGACGTAACTTCAAACTACAACGAAAAGAAGTATTGCCATTGGTCATCATGGGGCTATTAGTAGCTCTCTCCTCATTAGCGCTATTTTTAAGCTATAATTATATGGAAGCCGGCATTGCATCAACATTGCTATTTGTTTACCCGATTATGGTAGCCCTGATCATGGCTTTCGTTTTTAAAGAAAAGCTGACTCTGCTAACGATTTCTTGTATTTTGTTGGCATTAGTCGGCATCGGATTACTCTATAAAACAAGTAGCGGTTCAACTCTTAGCACGACCGGAATAATTTTAGTAATGGTCTCCGCCCTCTCTTATGCAATTTATATAGTCGGTGTCAACAGGTCGATATTAAAAGAAATTGCAACACTCAAACTTACTTTCTACATTTTATTATTCGGAATGACTCTATTTTTGGTACGTGTCGATTTCGGGAAAAGCTTACTCACTGTCGATACATGGTATCTTTGGGGAAATTTAATAGCTTTGGCTATTTTCCCGACAGCCATATCCTTCCTCTGTACTACTCAGGCTGTTCAATATATAGGATCTACTCCGACTGCAATTCTCGGAGCATTAGAACCCCTGACCGCCGTTTTTTTCGGAGTAACCGTTTTCGGGGAGGTTCTGACTCCAAGATTATGCTGCGGAATATTAATGATTATTTTGGCTGTAACCCTTATTATCGCAGGAGGAAATATAACTACTTATATGGTTCGTTTCAGGAAAATGTTTCCTAAACTTCCGATTAAAAAGAAAGCCATTCATTAAAAGCCCTGTTTAAATTCCGGCAGTTAAAGACGCTACATTATCAACCAAGAATGTTCAACCTCTTTTTCCCGGATGCCAATTTATTGATTCCCATTATACACCATACAGACAAAACAAACGGCGCAGTTAATGTAACCATTCCAAATTTCATCCCGGTAAACTGTAATAATATCGATATCAAGACAGATAACACTGCATAAAATGCGCCTTTCCATGTTTTATCTCCTAAAGCAATTGCGCATAACACACCATTATATCCCATCAGCCCCATATTCAACATCGAATATTCGACTCCCCAAAATAATGAAACGACAACAGAAAGCAAAGAGGCCATTACTGCATAAAAAGCATTCAAACGGGAATTTATAAAAATTGCCGCTAAAAAAAACAAGCCGGAAACGATTGTCTCACCCTGAAACATTACCTGACCGATATTCAGACTGAACGCACGAAACAAGTCCGGCTTACACTCTATAACAGAAGAAGATGTCGGCAATAATAATGAAGGGAAAAAAAATGAACATATACCCAATAACAACCATACTGTTATAATAAACGGGGCTGTAAATCCCGGCAACCATCTTTGACTACCGAATAATCGGGTAACCCATGTAGAAAAAGCAGATGCGATAATCATCAATAATAAAGATACCAACGAAATTTGCATAAATACGCCTATTGCTATTCCCACTAACGTACCGTTAAAACCATACAACCCGGCTCTTATATCTTCCTGCTTATATCCCGACAAGTATGCTGTCAGTGTACCTGCGCCATTACCGGCTAAAGCCAATAATCCTATCTGCCATGAATTGAGAAATATCCCCAATAGCATTATTATTCCGGACAAAGCATTGTTCTGAAACATTACTTGCCCGATTCCTCTACCCAATGTAAACAATGTGCTATTCACAAGTTCCGACTCTTAAACGGCTTTATCAAGACTATAATACAATTTTCCGAATATACGATCCACATCGTATAATATACACTCCCGGCAATAGAGGTATAGAAATATGTTCTATACGATCTTTTATCGAAAAGGCTAAAGAGCCGTTTATCGTATATATATCGACGCCATCAACTTCATCTGTAAAACTCAAAGATAATATTCCGTTATTTGCCGATACGCTAAAAGTATCATCCTTCTCTGAACGAATAACAGCAGACGGTTGCAAATAATCGCTAATACGAATATTATCGACGTTAACACCATCAGAAGAATTTTCAGATTTAGCGATTTTCACCCGATAGTTTCCAGGCCGATTCACCAATACCTGAAACTCTTTCAGAGTCTTTTCAGGAGTAAGTCCAGAAGCCACGCTCTCCCAAGATTCACCCTGATCACCTGAAATATAAACCGCAATCCGTCCTTTTTTATCGGTATCATAAAACGCAGCCCAAAAACGAATGTAACCAATCCCATTCGACTTATCCTCTTTCATATAAATAGCTCCGGGATTACCAGACGTACTCTCCGTCAACCGCAAATGAGCCGAAGCTCCGTCCCATTTGGCATCTTTTCCTGTTTCACCTAAAGTAGCACCTTCGAATACCCAAGGAATCGCATTATCCTCTCCATAAAAAACTCCTCCTCCATACATATCTCCGGAAACAGGCTTATATCCATTCTTTGTTTCAAAATCTTCAAAAATATTCCAATATACCGTTTCATCTTCTAACGGTTGTTCGGGTAAAACAAAATTTTTGAGGTTCTTAATCCCCGGTAATGTCTGAAATAAAGACAAATTACCTTGCAAAAGCAACTTTTTATTCCAATACACAGGATATTCATCTAAATTACAAATATCCGTATTAGCCGCTCCTAACTGCACAGTCATACATTTTTCGAGCCTGTATTCAAAAGGCATATCCGCAATTAGATAAGTAGATGTCCCTTCAAATGGAGGAGCCATATTATAAAAATGCTTATTATTACTATAATTAACATATTCTCCTACAATATAACCGCTCACATAACACAACATATTGTTGTTTTTCTTCGACAATGCTTCTTCTACCGTAAAAGGGGAAGAAACAGAACCGTCACCGGCATATAGTAAACCTGAATACAAAAAAGCTACAAACGCAATAAATAAACCTCGCATTACAATTAACATAAAATAAAACTACTCCATAAAACAAAATCTGTCCGAACTTATCAATTCGGACAGATTCCCGCTAAATATTATTCGATCTTCTTTTACTTCTTATCGACATGCTTCAATACAAAATTTTTCAGATCTTTTTTCTCCACAGCTCCGACAATCTGATCTACTTTTTTCCCGTTCTTAAAAAGAATAAATGTCGGAATCGATCTTATTTGATATTTTGTAGCCAAATCTTTATTCGAATCGACATCTACTTTTCCAAATTTGGCCTTTCCTTTCAATTCTTTAGCTATTTCATCGACAATCGGAGACATCTGCCGACATGGAGGACACCATGTTGCCCAAAAATCCACCAAAACAACACCTTTTGCCGTTTCGGCAGTAAAATTCGAAGCGTTCAACACTTTTACATCGCCACTGCCTGAATTACTTTTTTCCTGAGCAAAAACAGGGACGAACATCATCAACAATATAATCTGACTTAAATACCTCTTCATAACAATCATTTTTCAAGTTATTATACAAAGATAATCTTTTTCTTAAATAAATCCTTTTTAAAATGAATTATTAACAAAGCTACTACAAAAAACGATTTAAAAATCCGTCAAAAATATCTATACAAATGTACGACAATTTTTAAGGTGTACTATTATTATTTGCGTAAACTTCATTATAAATGTCTGTCAGTTTCCTCCCCGCATAACTCCAGTATGTATTTTATCGCTGTCCGAATATACGACGAGAATATAGTCCGGCATGGCTTCATTGGTCAATACCATTATCAAATTATAAGATACAGAGTCTTTCATACATAGGGGAAATTGTTTTTTACATAGTTCTTGTTTGAAATCCCTCTTCCCGGAGGAAGAGGGACATTGGACTGGATTTCCAGTCCAAGCACTCATGGAGTTGTACTCGTGTGCCTTTCCAATTTTATTTTCGTTGAAAATTTTTACAGGTAATAATAACCTCTGTACGAATAAAAGGGTCATTATTACTCATCATCGCAATATCGACAGATTTTTCTATTGTCGGGTCTTAGCCGAAAATAATCTGAATTTACGAATGTGTGCGATTGAGGTACGATAAGCGGTCAGGTATATGTGTTTTTCCTGTTTTTTTGTGTTAGCGGGGACACAAAGAAAGGGAGATACACCACGCTGAACATTACTCAAGTGAGGCTGTAGGAGGCCTTAAAGCGGTAAAGTCAGCGGGCATATCCCCCCGATTTTTATATACGAACAAATACCATACTTCTAAGAAAGCATGACAACGTATAATTACATCGTGGGGGATTGCTTCGCCTACTCTGCACTCGTCGCCCTGCAAAATTTCCTACATTTCACTTGAACAAGTGCATTTTATCGTCGCAATCGCAATCTCTTTTCATCCGAAAAGAAATCTGTTTACTGCAAATATACGTTTTTAAGTTGGCCGATCACTATCCATATTCTATATTTTCGTGTGAATGACTAATTTTACTAAATAAAATCTACAAGGAAAGAGGTCGGATGTTAATTGTTTTCAGAGGGTATTTTGTCGTTTTCTATATTAGAAAATATAAAAAGGGGGATATACACCACTGAACTTTACCCAAGTGAGGCTGTAGGAAGCCCAAAAGGCAGTAAAGTCAGCAGGCATACCCCCAATACTGTAAAGAATACGTTTAAAAGTTCCGTATAATTACACCAAAGGGAATTGCTGCGCCTACTCCGCGTTTGTTTACTTTTGTAAAATTTCCTACATCTCACTTGGACAAACGCATTTTGTTATTACAACCAAATTCTTTTTTCTTCCGAAAAAGAACCTCTTTTTGCAAATATACGTTTTTTACATTATCCTATCACTTTCTATAACAATTTATCATAAATATTTATTCTTTTTTCATTTCCCCAAATACAAAATAGACGTAAAAATCTATTTATCACTACCTTTTTCAAGGCTTCGACAAACCATGCAGAATAGCAATAGTCTCACACCATCCGACATAATAAAAACAACTCTCAATCAAATTTCAAGCAAAATTTAGACAATAAGCTCTAAAACTGAAAATAAATGAACGGCTGCAACTCGCTCGATTTTATCTGTATTACCAACACAATCAACAATGCAAACGCAAATGCTTTAACGGTAACCGGAGACATTTCTATTTTCCTTGCCACTCCCTCAGAATAACGATGAGGAAGAAAATGCAACAAAAATCCTAAACAGATAAAAAACAAAACATTGGCATATCCCGATATAAAATCCCAAACAATCTCCGGATGAAATTCGGTGAAAATACGGGAAAATACAGACTTTGCCACCTCCATAGAGGGAGACCTGAAAAATACCCAACCAATACAGACCAAATTAAATGTGAGGATTATGCTTAAAACATTAGTCCAATACCAACGGCTGCGCACTTCTTTAGATGCAGGAAATATGCTTCTGAACCATTTATGAAGTACCAATAACAATCCGTGCCAAGCACCCCACAAAACGAACAGCAAAGAAGCTCCATGCCAGAATCCGCCGATCAACATAGTCAGCATCAGATTGATATAGGTACGGACTTTACCTTTACGATTGCCCCCCATAGATATATACAGATAGTCTCTTAACCATGAAGACAAAGAAATATGCCACCGTCTCCAAAACTCGGTAATCGATGTCGATTTATATGGAGAATCAAAATTGATGTTAAAACGAAAGCCTAACAACAACGCTATTCCTATCGCCATATCGGAATAACCTGAAAAATCACAATATATCTGTAAAGCGTAAGCATATACTCCCATCAAATTTTCAAAACCGGTATATAATGTCGGATTATCAAAAATGCGATCTACGAAATTAAGACTGATATAGTCGGATATAATGACCTTTTTAAACAGACCAGCCATGATAAGAAACATACCCCGACCGAACATTTCTCCGGAAACAAAAACCGGCTGTTTCATCTGTGGAATAAAATCTCGTGCCCTGACAATAGGCCCGGCAACTAATTGGGGGAAAAAGGAAACATAAAAAGCATAATCCCGCCATCTTTGCAAAGGTTCTATCTGTTTGCGGTAAATATCGATGATATAGCTCATCGACTGAAAAGTAAAAAACGAAATCCCTACGGGCAAAACAATATCGAATGGTTCGAATTGTCTGTTGACAGCACTATAAAACAGATCGAAAATAAAATTGGTATATTTAAAATACCCTAACATGCAAATATTAACGATAAGGCTTAATGTAACTAACCATTTGCGTGATACTTTTCGTTCTGTACGATACAAAAGTCTGCCTATAAAAAAATCGAATGTACAGACAAATATAAGCACCAATAAATAAATACCGCTCGATTTATAATAGAAATAGAATGAAAACAACATTACATATAGATTCCGCAACAGTTCATTTTTGCGGCAATAGCGGTATAAAAACAAAAATGCAAGGAACAAGAAAAAGAAAAAACCGCTATTGAACAACATCGGGTTATTCGGATCATATAGAAACTGAACACCCAATTTATGAATATCCAATCCAAGCTTTTCAAATATCTCACCCAACCAATTATTATTTTCCAACATAATCGTTATAACCTTTTATAATCGCATCATACAGCAAGTTTCCCTGCAATTCATATCCCTTTATATTAAAATGTATCCTGTCTCGCGCCGAAAGCTGATATTTCACCCATGATTTAGCTGATCCCCGACCTCCGGATATAGAGAAAAGGTCCCAACAGGCGAGGCCTTTATCGACGGCATACCTACGGATTGTTTCAGCAACCTTCTCGACTTTTGTATTAGTAACATAGGTATAATAATACTTCTTTTTCCCCTTTCGCCGGACTCGCCGATGACATTCAGGAGGTGTAGTCAACAGAAATACTGCTCCGGGATGAATATCCCGCAACATAGACACTACCCGATCTATCTGGTCATAAATATCTTTTTGGTCACATTTTCCGAAAGCTTCATTCGTTCCCAATGATAAAATGATAAGATCCGGAGTCAACGCCGCAGTCTGATTCAAAACTTGTCCGGCCTCGACATAATGAGAATAACAACTCCCGTTAATACCCGATGAGTGATATAATATACCCGAATTTCGGTTTTCAAGACTCATAGCATAATAAATACTCGTATCGCCGAACATAGACTGCCCCTTCAAATGCAGGTTACATACTAATGTATCTAATTCGATACGAGAAGCAAACGGCCACCGAGTAGGATAATAATTCACTCCTTTTTTTTGCGAAATGACAGATAAAGGCGATGTCCTCGGATGATGAAAAACCGTTACCGAACAAAAAGCATTGCAAGAATCGGTCTTACTCAAAGTTGCAATATCAAAAAAGAAAGATGTATCCCGAGTTGCGACAGCCATTCCCCCGAGTCCCGGACACGGATAATTTTTGCGATCAACGCACCGACTCCCGAACCACGATGCTGTCGAACGGATTGCATAGTCACGAGGCTCATTACTCTTGATCAATTTCAAAGGGACGATCAGTCCTCTACCCGCATTTCCAAAATCGGAGTGAAAACGGCTCATCATTTGTCCGCTCAAGAAACCGGCCTGAATATGGGAATCCCCAAGATGAAGAATATTAACTACTTTCCGAACCGTATCTGTATCCGACTTCAAAATCTTCAATTTTTCATAAAACAAAGCCATCGTATTTAAAGAATCGGACAAAATATTTTCTTTCACACGAATAAAAGGATATTCCGTCAAACTATCCTTGACAGTAACGGATATATTCGTTTGTGCATTCGTTACACGAAAAAAGCACAAAGAAAATACAAGTATGGAAATAACGGTAAAATATCTCATAATCCAGACTCCTGATTATAACGATACATCAATGCTTCAACAAATTTTTTTGCTATCGGACGTCCTCCGGCATGTGTAATATGGGTATAATCTTTATTTGCCCAAACCGGTTTATGCTCTACATAAGAGACCATACTGTTCTCCCCTCCCATCGCCATAAAAGTATCCCAAAAAACAGATTTCGTATCTCGTGCGATTTTTCGCTGGGCTGCAATCATTTCGTATATCTCGGGCATCGTTTCAAATCCGTTTGTTCCCCGCCTGCTCCGATCACCGATTCCCATAATGAGAATATCCGAATCGGGATAGCACTCTTTTAAATGTCGAACGACTTTTATCATTCGGTCGGTATATGCACGATAATCATAAACATCTTTAGAAACGACATTTTGCCCGTATTCCAATACGATCAAATCATAATCTACATATCGGGACATTTCACGGCTAAGAGAAACATTTACCTGAGACAAATTTGTTCCGGAAGTACCTCTCAAAGAGTAGTTATCGACACATATCCCGATTTTGTCATTTAAATACACTCCAAAGGCCGTAAATCCCGACGGATGAGATAACTTAATATCCAACGAAGAAATTTCACCTTCTATTTCGATACATTGCAAACTATCTGCCGAAAGCGGTTTATACACACGAGCATCCTCCTTATTGATCGCTAAACGAATCTCCGTATTCTCCCGATTTACAAACAAAAATTTCGCTGAACCAAAAGCACTCAGCCCTTTCAATGACGAAGTACCTTTAAAAGTTGCAGATACTCCGTCTTCAGGTATAAAATATTGACCGGCTATAAAAATACTATTTTTATCCAGCTTTGTATGACTCACAGTCGACACGGTCGACCAATGATCGAACTGATGTCTGACCGTCCGTCGAAAACCCGCTGTCATCGAAGCCATAGGAACATACCCGACTCCTCTCCCACCAAAACGTTCTTGCAATTCTTCTCGAATATTCTGAGTCAAAATATCGGCCTCTATAAAAGAATCTCCCAGAAAAGCTATTCTCACCGAACGTTTTTTCACTTCATCCAGCGCATGACAAAAGCGATTCAATCCCGATCCGTCTTCAGAATAATCTTCAAATAAAACGACTCCACTAGGTTTGTGTACAGGCTTTTTTTGCCGAACGACCGTATCTCTCTTTACAACAAGCGTATCGGAATCGGCAATAACAGGCCGATCCGGTCCTTTCGCATGCGACTGCGGTTTCACCAGACGAATATCGGAAAGCATATCTACTTTGCGGGAAGTAAACGAACCTACTTTTATCTCGGGAACGAATGAAAACAACACGAGGAACAACAATGTCCACAAGAGTGTTTTAAACACATCATTCAAATAATCTTTCTTCATTCTCCTCAAAAATATCTCTACCTGAAATTTATCAAGAAAACAATAGAGTATTGCCTATTGTATTAAAACGAGTGCAAAAGTATTATTTTTTAATTCATTATCATGTATATTTTCTTTAGAACCTGCTTAAATTTTCCGATGCAGGAAATTATATCGGGTTATCTCTATATTTTTCCAATCGGTTTCCCCGCTTTTATTCATCAGATAGCCCGTTATCATCCTTATAAAAAAACAAAATAGCCTCTAAAAAATTCTCAAAACCTCCCCCACACAAAATTTAGATAGGTTCTTATCGACATAAATATTGATAAATTCATTTTTTATACTTAATTTAGCTTTTCAAAAAATATCCAAAATAACCGATTCCATGCTTTATCTGAATATAATTCAAAACATCGATCAGTGGGTATATAATAGTCTGTACGTAATATATCTGATCACTATTATAGGTACAATTTTGGTTATTATATCGGAAAACCGCAATCCGGTAAAAAGTATTGCGTGGATAGTCGTTCTTCTCTTCCTACCCATTGTCGGCATCGTCTTTTACTTCTTCTTCGGTCAGGAATATAGAAGACAACACATGATTTCACGAAAAGGGAAAAGAAAACTTCAACAACTTACAGAAGACCCCGATGTAGATCTACAAGAAATGCCTTTATCCGAAGAAAGTAAACAACAAATACGATTGGCATACACACTCGGGAAATCAGGACTGCATCCCGGTAACGAAGTAACAGTTTTTACCAACGGAAAAGATAAATTCGCCTCTTTGATAGAAGATATTAAAAATGCCCAAACATTCATTCACCTGCAATATTACATTTTTGCCAACGACCGACTCGGAAATACGATTAAACAACTTTTAATCGATAAAGTTAAAGAAGGAGTAATCGTACGAGTTATTTATGATGATGTGGGTTGCTGGAAAGTGAAACAGCATTTTTTTGACGAAATGGAGGCAGCGGGTGTCGATGTACGCCCATTTCTAAAAGTCACTTTTCCTCAATTAGCCAATAAACTGAATTACCGAAACCACCGAAAAATAGTCATCATAGACGGGAAAATAGGATATGTCGGAGGAATGAATATCGCCGACAGATATCAAGATGGTGTGGCATGGGGAATATGGAGAGATACGCACATACGGATTACCGGCCCTGCCGTGTACGGATTACAAACTGCATTTTCTATCGACTGGAGTTTTACGACAAGAGAGTTGCTGTCCGACAACATCTACTTTCCGCCCGTACCACGTACCGGAAACATAAATGTTCAAATTCTTACCAGCGGCCCGATAGGTGAATGGAAAGGTATTTCGCTTTCATTCCTGAAAGCCATTTCAAACGCCAAACAGCATATATACATACAGACTCCGTATTTTCTGCCTACTGAAAGTCTGATGAAAGCTTTGCAGGTCGCAGCACTTTCTAAAGTGGATGTAAGATTAATGTTGCCAGAAAAGTCTGATTCTCCCATCCTGCAATTAGCATCTCACTCATACCTGACCTCTATGCTAAAAGCCGGCATTAAAATATATTTTTATCAGAACGGTTTTCTTCATGCCAAAAGCATCACGATCGACAATGAATTTTCAACGATAGGATCAACAAATCTGGATTTCAGAAGTTTCGACCACAATTTTGAAATAAATGCGTTCATGTATAGTAAGGAGCTCACCACACAAATGAAAAATATCTTTTTGGACGATCAAAAAAAATGCAGACGCATCACTCTGAATTTATGGAAAAAAAGACCCCTTTGGCATAAAATATGCGAATCGGTAGTACGATTATTAAGCCCTGTATTATAACTCTAATTTATCTTCTGCGAGATTTTGTTCCAAATTTATTAAATAAAGATGCTCCGTAGCCCTGGTAAACGCTGTATAAAGCCATCGAAGGAAATCCAGTTCAAGCCCTTCGGCACGTATATACCCCATATCCACAAATACATTCTTCCATTGTCCTCCTTGAGCTTTATGACAAGTAACAGCGTATGCATATTTTACTTGTAAAGCATTAAACCAAGGATCAACTTTTATTTTTTTCATCTTCTCTCGTTTATTAGGAATATCATAATAATCCTCAAGAACATTCATAAAAAGACGATTATTCATTTCCATAGTTAAGGAAGGAGCATCGGACATCAATGTATCCAGGATAATTTTAGATTCTATTTCCACATCATAATCAGGAAAATAAAGTGCAACATCAGCAAAACGAAATCCGTACATTTCACGAGTATTCCTCACCTTCACAACACGGGCGACATCTCCATTGGCTATAAAATCGAGATCTTTATACTCCCGACTCCAAAAATAGTTATTCTTCGCAACCAAAAGCAAGTCTCCCGAAGTAAGCTCTTCTTCCCGATAAAGTATCTGATTGCGAATTCCTTGATTAAAAATCCCGGCACGTTTATTGGAACGTGTTATTACAATTGTGTCATCCATACCGTCCCGACTATACGCAGAAGATAAAGTTTCGATCAAATCCTCACCCCCGACCCGCTGCACATCAGTGTAACCTTGCAAACGTATTTTCGGAAGCGGTAACGGATTTTCGCCCATCAACATACGCAAGCGGGTAGCATTAAAAAGAATTCCTGAATCATCTGACTGACGAGCAACCTGGCGTAATTCAAAATCTATAACAGACAACCCGTATTTCATCAGACTACTTTTCTCAAGTGCAGGGCTTCGAGTCTGTCCTACCGGAGGCAACTGAGCCGAATCACCCAATAAAATCAAGCGACAACCTTCTCCCGCATAAACATATTCTACCAAATCATCTAATAACCGGCCTGAACCATATATCATCTGTTCACCACCACCATTGGCAATCATAGAAGCCTCATCGACAATAAACAATGTATCTTTATGCAGATTGTCGGTTATCTGAAAACCCTCATAATCTACCGAAAAAACTTTTTGCCGATATATCTTTTTATGAATCGTATAAGCCGGATGATCTGCATAGCCTGCAAAAACTTTTGCAGCTCTACCCGTAGGTGCTAACAGAACGGTCTTCCGTTGAAACCCGGACAAAGTCCGTACCAATGCTCCGATCAAAGAAGTTTTACCCGTACCTGCATATCCGTTAATTAAAAACAAAGATCGGGAATCCCGATCGAAAAGAAACATGGCAAGTCGCGCAATCAGTTCGGCCTGCTCCTCCGTAGGAGCATATGGCAAATTATCTGCAAATTTTCGAATAAAAAATTCGTTTATCATCTTATTTAAAAATAAAGTAGAATACAAAAATAGGTCATACCGTTTTCTTTTGCTATTTTTGCAATAAGAATCTGACTTTAAGAGTCTGTCTAAACTGGCAATATCCAGAAAAAGAATTATGGGAGAACAAATATACAAAATAACACCTCCTGAAAAAACGGAGAATTACATTTTATCGATTCGTTTGAGAAACGACGGATGTTATTTTGCCATATCCGATCCGACAACCAACAACTCTTACAAAGGACAAAATATCGTATTTCCGCCGACCGGAAATACCCCTCTTCAATCTATTGAAGAAGCAGTGTATAATCAACCCGTTTTATTAAAAACTTTTCGTAAAACACATATAATACTACAATCTTCCCGATTCACGCTCATTCCCCAATCCATTGAACCGGAAGCTGATAAACTGAATATATATTACGATTTTTGTTTTCCCGACCATACAGACAAAATCCTTTGCAATGAATGGCAAAGGAATCAGTTATATAATCTGTTCGGTGTAAACAAAGACATTTATGCTTTTCTAAAAAGGACTTTCGACAATCCTCTGTTTTTGCATCAACTGACTCCTTTATGCGAATACTTCTATAAGCGAAGTAAAGTCGGAAATAATTCTAAAATGTATATTCACCTGCAAAAAAAATGGATAGATATAGCGTGTTTTAACAAAAAAGGATTACTATTCGCCAATTCATTCGAATATGGAGACATTCATGATGCGGCTTATTATATACTCAATGTTTGGGAGCAACAAGGATTTGACCAGGAAAAAGACGAGCTTCAACTTACCGGAGACAAAGAACCTCGACAAATCATAACCCGCATTGCTCAAGAATATATCCGCCAGGTAATGCCGTCGATTTTTCCTCCTCAACTTTTTAAATTAGGAAAAGAAACCCTCGAAGCTCCTTTCGATTTAACAGTTATACCTCTATGCGAATTATAAGCGGAAAATACGGAAAAAGAAGATTTGACGTTCCGTCCAATATAAAAGCCCGTCCCACGACAGATTTTGCCCGGGAAAATTTATTCAACGTATTAAACAATCTGATCGATTTCAGTGGTATAACAGCCCTCGATCTTTTTGCAGGAACCGGAGCTATCAGTTTTGAATTACTATCACGAGAATGTACCAAAGTAGTATGTGTAGAAAATTATCCGGTACAGTATAACTTTATCCGCAAAGTCATGCAACAACTGCACGCAGATAATTTAGTCCCGATAAAAGGAGACGTGTTCAAATTTATTCCGGCATGTAAAGAAAATTTCGATCTTATATTTGCCGATCCACCTTATGATTTACCCAAATTCGGCACAATTCCGGAACTTGTACTCAATTCGGAATTACTAAAACCTGAAGGAATTTTCATAATAGAACATTCGAAATCATACGACTTTTCGACACTACCCGGATTTGATCAAAAACGAACATACGGAAGTGTAAATTTCAGCTTCTTCAGAAACATTCATAAAACAGTAAAATAGCTCAACTTATTTACTTGCACTGTTCCAAATAAATATGTGTCAACCGGGAAACAGCATAATTCTCCAATTCGGTATAGGGAATACGGATATATCCGGAAAGTCCTTCCGGAACGGACTCTATTTCAATAGAATAAAAATAGGCATTTATAATACGATGCGACAAAACATGACGTTTCTGCAAAGGTAAGGCCGTCACTTTTACTTTTCCTAAACCGTTGAATATCCGACAGTACTCTTCGGTATGTTGCAACTCTTCAAATGAATACTCTTTATCTGTTTCGATCAACACAAATTCATACAAATTCTCCCATATATCTTTTCCTTTGCGTTGTCGTATCCATGTATCTCCCTGATAGGAAATACAGAGATAATTAAAAAAACGCGGCTTCACAACCGTTTTACCTTGTTTTACCGGAAGTTTTTCTACACGTCCCGAAATAAGAGAAAGGCACTTGTCCGATAAAGGACACAACACACAATGAGGTGAACGAGGTACACACTGCAATGCACCCAACTCCATAATCGCCTGATTATACACATCGGGACGTTTCTTGTCCAAAAGATCTGAAGCCAGTTTTATAAAAAGTTTTTTCCCCTGAGTCGAATCGATAGGGACATCTATATCGAAAAGACGAGCCAAAACCCGATATACATTTCCATCGACAACAGCATAAGGTTGACGATATGCAAACGAACAAATTGCCGCTGCCGTATATTCTCCTATACCTTTTAAAGAGAGCACATCCCTATAATTTTTCGGAAAAAGCCCTCCAAAATCGTCCATAATTTGCCGAGCGGCAGTATGTAAATTACGAGCACGACTATAATACCCGAGTCCCTGCCAATACTTCAAAACCTCATCCTCTTCAGCTTCCGCCAAAGAGGCTACATCCGGGAAACGAGTCATAAAGCGGTTAAAATAATCAAGTCCTTGTATAACTCGGGTTTGCTGAAGAATTACCTCCGATATCCAGATAACATACGGATCGGTAGTATTCCGCCAAGGCAAATCTCTTTTATTCTCTAAATACCATTTTTCTAACGGAACGATAAATTCCATATTTTCCATACCGGACATATTTTTCAAAAACTTTTAAACCTGACGACAAAAGTAAAGAAAATGTGATGAAAACAGATAGAACATACCCCGAATCATTGCCGAATTAACTATTAATCCGTAAGTTTGTAAATCAAAAACAAACTTCATGGCAAAGAAAAAACAAACAATATACAGTAAAGACTGGGCATCCTTACATCCTTATCAAGGATCAGCCCGTACAGATTTTTATTATACGACAATTGCAAATAAAATCTATACCGTACTTGATAATCTACTGGAAAACGAAATATCAGATGAAAATCTTTTTTATCTGGAAGAAGAAGAAAAAAAGCAACTGGCTTGTACCCTTACCTCATATTTCGAAGATATTATTTCAGAAACCGGTATCTTCAGAGCATTTACCAAAGAACATTACCGGAAATACAATTCTCCCCTTCCGTTTTTTCCATGCAACGATTATGCAAATGAAGAGATCAACACAGAGGATATACAATTTCTGACATGGCACTATTTCATGCAATTAAACAGAGGAGAAATCCCCTATTCTCCCGAAACTCCTCTTTTTTCCCGGATAGCAGAAAAGGTCATGGAAATTCTGGACGAAGAATACGAATCTGCTCCGGCAAACGAAAAATTAAAAGGATTTTTTGACCTATCTCCAAAAGAGTGTACCAATTTATATTCTTTACAAGCACGTTTCGCATGGTTAGCAACCGAATCCTATCTTTTCCAATTCAATGGCAGACAGATGCAGGAAGAAATAGACGACATGGTAACAACAGCAAAGGAAGACGGGACAGAAGAATATCTTCCGGATATGGTAAATGTCTTGTGTAATGATTTTGCATATAACCTGATCACAGAATTTATGCAACACTCTCCTGCTCAATGGCTTGCTATTCTTTTAGGAGAAGAACACCCGGCACATGAAGCTTTAAAAAATTTATCCCGTAAATATTCAGGTTATTTCGATTTTGTCGACGAAGACAAATATAATGCTCGTTTCCGGCATATCATTACCGGCGAAATTATCGAAGTCACACAAAAATCTTTAAAAGGATTTCCCGAAGACATGAAAAGCGACAAAACAAGTCTGTATGCAGGATTTGTACGTTGGCAAAATGAATGGTGGATTATGGGATTGGTAAATACTTATCCCAAATCGGAAGATTTAACAGAAGAAATCGATAAAAGGGCAGAAGAAGAATCGCACATCTTCGAAGAAAAAACAGACTTACCCGAGAATGAACAAGAAATTATCTTGAAAGATATACTGGAAGATACCGACCTCGGAGAGGGTGAAATGCCGTTAACTCCTGAAGAAACCGCATGGATAGCCGTATTGAGCGATGAATTAGGGGTCTCCTTTATGGAAAATGCCGTGCAAAAAGGTAAAGTCCCCGAATTAAGATTCAACGGAGAAAAAGGCTACGAACTATTACATGATAACTTAGATTTTATACTTCGTTATATTAAACGTTAATAACGTCTCTAATTTATTTTTCCGATATGATTATGAAAAAGACTTTAAGTTTCTTGCTCTTTATTTTTTGTGTATTCTCATCACAGGCAGAAATAATCAAAACAAAGGTAAAAAGCGATGCGATGAATAAGGACATCCCTTGCGTAATCATTACCCCTACAAACTATAATCCGTCTGCAACTTATCCGGTCATTTACTTATTGCACGGATATGGAGGAAATCAAAACACATGGCCAGATATAAAGAAAGATCTTTCGCAAACAGCTACGCAAGACAGCATAATTTTTGTCTGTCCTAACGGAGAAAACAGTTGGTACTGGGATAGCCCGTTTAATAAAGAGTCGCAATTCGAAACATTCATATCAAAAGAACTGGTCTCTTATGTCGATAAAAATTTTTCTACTCGCGACGATAGAACAGGCAGGGCGATCACTGGCTTAAGTATGGGAGGACACGGAGCTTTATGGTTGGCTATTCGTCATCAAGATATATTCGGAGCTGCCGGAAGCACCAGCGGGGGAGTAGATATTCGCCCCTTTCCTGACAATTGGGATATGAAAAAACAATTAGGTGAATATATAAATAACAAAGAAATATGGGACAATCACACGGTCATCAATCAAATAAATAAATTACAAGACGGAAAACTCGCCATTATTTTTGATTGCGGATTTAAAGATTTCTTTTTTGAAGTAAATAATAATCTCCATAATACCCTATTAAAACAGGGTATCGCACATGACTATATTGTCCGTCCCGGTGAACATAATTCTCAATATTGGGGGAATTCCATTGACTATCAAATATTGTTTTTTAAAAAGTATTTTCAAAAAAGATTACCAAAATAAATTCAAAAACGATACTTGTATTCACTGATAGCAAGGATATATGTATAAATTTTGTTAATATGCAATTTTTTATTATAACAGTATTTGTAAGATACATTTTCTATAACTATATTTGCGATATGTTTTTTCATAGTATTAGATTTAAGGTTTACAAAGATTGGTTGTCGTGAGACAACCATTTTTTATTTTAATCGTAAATCAAAAACTCCTGATAAGTAAACTTATCAGGAGTTTTCTTTAATATCTATACTGTCGATACATTTTACCCTCTATTGGCTGTCACTGCCCAAACTTTGCGAATCATGTTATCGACTCAAGGTCTGTCTAAATTTTCCGATAAAAAATTATATATCCGCATCTATACCGAAATTAAATAACGAAGAAGGCTCGTGCTCACGATCCATAATTGCTTTCAACTCTTCCACTTTTTCAGGATATTGAGCAGCAATATTATTATCTTCATGAGGATCTTCAGCTATATTATACAACTCATGTGTCGGATTTCCCGAACTGATCTGTTGGCGAATAAGTTTCCAATCTCCAGCACGTACGGCCTGACGCCCACCTTCTTCATGGAATTCCCAATACAGAAATTCGTGTAACGGCTGCTCCCCTCTACTCAATAAAGTAGGCAAAATAGAAATACCATCCATTTTTTCTGCTCTCCAATTCGAATCAACACCTAACAAATCTACAAAAGTAGGCATCATATCCCATCCGGCAGCCTGAATATGACTTATACTACCGGGTTGAATTTTCCCAGGCCAATAAGCAATATAAGGTACTCGCATACCTCCTTCGTAAAGAGCTCTTTTAAGCCCTTTCAAACGTGCTTCTGTATTAAAGAAATAAGGATCGGCACCACCCTCCTGATGAGGACCGTTATCACTAGTGAAAATGAATAAAGTTCTATCGGCAATACCTTGTCGTTCAAGTTCTTTGATTATCTGCCCAACATAAGTATCCAAACGGGTAATCATCGCGGCAAATTGTGTGCGGGGATTTAAAGCCGTCCCGTAATCACCATCAGAATAAAAAGGCTTAGGCTCATAAAACTTATTTCTATACATTTCCACAATACTGTCCTGAGGCTGTGTCAACTCAGCATGAGGTATCGTATAAGTAAAATATCCGAAAAATGCCTTGTCCTTATTATCTCTGATAAATTTAAGTGCATGCTCGTGAATCGCATCCTGTGAATAACGTCCGTTTTGATACTCCTTCGTTTTATTATTCCACAAATAATCAGGGTAATATTTATGGGCTTGGCGCTGACAGTTATATCCGTAAAAAACATCAAAACCCATGTCATTCGCTTCTCCTCCCGATCCGGGATATCCCATTCCCCACTTACCGAAACAACCTGTGACATATCCGTTTTCTTGAAAAAGATTTCCTAATGTTTTCACTTCCGGATCAAGAGGCTCCTGACCTTCAGGTTGTATCTCTCTATTTCCACGAATTTTGGTATGTCCTGTATGCTGTCCCGTCATTAAAGATGCCCGGGAAGGAGCACTTACAGCCGTACTTGCATAAAATTGAGTGAAACTCATTCCCTGCTGTACGAGTCTCGTCAGATTCGGAGTTGAAATCATTTGCTGCCCGTAAGCCTCTATATCGCTGTAACCCATATCGTCGCATAATAAGTAAATCACATTAGGACGGTCAGTAGTCGCAACGGCATCTTTCACTTGTGCTTTACATAAAGAAGACGGAAATAACAAACTGCCGGACAGATATAAAAAACACTTTGAATTCATCGGTATCTCTTCGTTTTATGAAATTAAAAAAATCAATATCCATCATAAAGCTTCAATGAAAAAGCAGTCAATTCTTGCGTTTTCACCCCCCCCAAAAAACCGTAAATCTGTTTCATACTGATTTTATTAATAATCTTGACCTTATTTTCAGGAACAGATTCTAACCTCCATAAAAATTTATTGCTTATATCAGCCGGACGTTCGGCACATAAATTAGAGGTACATTCGCCCGTAAGATTTTCATCATAAGCGATATAAGGGTCTGCCCGCTCCGTAGCCGTATGAGCATTTTTGATCTGATACCATACCGGATCTGCTTCGGTATTTGTTTGAGTAGCCGATAATTCGGGCTCTATGGTAGAAAAAACAGCAATAATATGCATGCTCTCATTTACCGTAAAGGTGTATGTCTGATCTCGGCTTATAATATCTTGTCCAACTTTCCACCCTTCAAAATTTGCAGAAGAAGAAGAGTGTCCGGCCTTCACCGTGACTGAAGAGCCTTTATCATACCTGCCATCTATATTAGCAACTGTCTCAATAACCGCCGTACCTAATTTCTCATCACTGGAAGAAACACTTATATAACAATCTTCTCGGTCAGTCTTATCCATAACATAAACGACAAAATCATACACACGTCCTCCAGAAACTGCAACATCCGATCCTGAAGACCGGGACGAGTCTAATCTTACACGTATCCGGGCTTTTCCCAATTCTGCATCAGCAGGAACTTGAAAAGAAACAGTAAACCCCTTATCTCTCATACTTAAAGAGGACTGATCTTGACTAACAAAGACACCGTCACGATCCCAATCTGTATAAATAGTAACAAATTGTCCGGAGATAGATACATTTTCCTCAATAATTAAATCGAACTGGCGCTCTTTCTCCACCAAAGTAGTAGCTTTAGAAACAATTATAAAATGTCTATCAGGTGCAGAGGTAACGGTATAGCCTAAAGGATAACGAACGGCATCTCCGGATGTAATAGCAGAAACGATATATGCACTCCCGGCCTGACCAGAAGGCATTTGATAAATCGGGTTCTTAACATTCATAGAACCCAGCCTAATCATCGTCTCAAAAGGATTATCTGTTATATACTCTTGAGCTTTCAACCCGGTAAACAGAGTACCCAGAAATAACAAAAAAAATATCAATAAGTTTTTTCCCATTTTCTTATTTTTTATTGAAAAATACCCCTTATAAAAACTCTTTTCTCTATAAGGGGTATCTTTCTAAATGAAAAAACAAACCTCAAATCTCTTTACTTTTTGATAAACTTGATCGTACAAAAACCTTTATCAGTTTCTATTTTTGCGATATAACTACCGGCTAAAAGCTCTACCAGATTTTGTGTTCCCATTCCTTCAAACACCAACGAGCCGGTAATATCATAAACTTTTACTTTTGCTTCTAACGGAACATGCAAAACCGAAGTAGAACGGTTAAAGTAAGATATCGGGGTCTTTTCATCCCGAACTCCGTCTAAATATGTAAAGGTTATCGCTATGTTTACATCTTCAGTAACCGTAATCTGATATTTGCCCCCGTTATTTAATAGATCAGAAAGGCAATCTTCATCATTAACAGTAAATGAGCCTACTTCATATCCCGGGTCAGCTATCGGTTCGATTATTATAACCGTATTCTCTGATAATTCCGTTCCGGAAATGACACTACAATCATCTCTTTCGTTTCTGACATCAAGATACCCTCCGGTTAAACTTTCCGGATAAGTTACTTTATACAAATTTTGATTATGACCCTGAACATATTCCGGCACTTGAGAAGTCGTATTCTGATAATAAGTTACCCAACTCAATTCCTGAATCGTCCCTTTCATCAAATAAGCAGCACAATCGCCTCCCGCACCTTTGTTTTGAAACTCCGTTAAACCGACATCCGAAGAACTGAATTTATAATAATACAACAAGTTTTCGGGAATTCGGGCATATCCTGCTTGAGAAGACTTGATCTGCTCAGGTGTTAAAGCAACATTCCATAGTTGAACATCCTCGATATCTCCGGCAAAATCCATACATCCGACAAAAAATACAGTCTCATCGGGTAACAGACGGAATCCTTCTCGATTCAATATTTCGGATGCCACTTCTTCTCCATTCTTATACAAGGTTATGGTTTTATTTTCACTATCTATTACTAAACTTACAAATGCCCATTCTCCGACCGGCAGTGCTACATCTGTCGTAACCGTTACATCATCGCCGTAACCGCCATTACCGTAACAACGTGTAAAAAAGCCCAATTTACCATTAGTCAAACGCACGGCAAAAGAGCCTGAGTTGACATAATATGCCGACTGTACGGCACCCATTATATCTCCGCTATTTACCGACGGATTTACCCATACGGACATCGTAAAAGTGCGTATGCGCTCATCTCCGACTTGAGTATCTACCGTATGGTTTCCACATAATTTATCGTCAAACTGGAAGCGATAATGATTATTTCCGTCTGTCTGAGGAATACGGATTGCAGAACCAGCAATAACCGGTATTCTTTCGCTACACTCAACTGCAATCGTTACAGCTTCTGTCACTGTCATCGTATAAACTCCTTCGTGAAGACTTCCCATCCGATTTTCTCCATTAACCGTAAATGCAGTTAATTCATAGTTTTCATCAGCACTTACCGAAATAGTTATTTCTGTGTCGTGTTCTACACTGCTTCCCGAATCTATTGGCATATCACCTGCCATTACTGAAATTTTTCCATGCGCAGGTTGTTCAAAAGAAACGACAAAATGGGTAACAACTTCACCTCCTTCATTATAAGGAAGTCCTTCCGGCAATACTTCATATAAAGTCGGTATATTCGATTCGTTCCAAATAATTTTAAGCTGAGATATATTATCCAAATCGCTTACATCTACCTCCGTACAATAATCATCCAAAAATCCTTTATCCACCCATTCACCATCTGCCAGGACTTGAATCGACGGCTTATCCGCTGCGGTTGTAAATTGAGTATAATGGTAAATCTTCACCTTTTGGATCAATATATTCTCAGTAAAACGATAAATCAAGTGTCCTGCTTTATCCGACTTATATCCGTTCATCAGCGAACGATCATCCAATACGGATATCGGATTCCCATCTTGATCACTTGCAACCGGCGTAGTTCCTGAGACAGATGCAGAAAACTCAGCAACCTGCAACCAATTATTCAAAGAAACAGAAGTCAACCGCATCCTGACATAACGTCCGTACTTCCCACCGGCATTACAAGAGAACACCGAATTATTAGCTTCTATTTCCGATGCAGTAAAAGTCGACACTTCCGTCCAGCTCTGCCCATCACCGGATATTTCTACCACACCGCTGCCTGTCGGACGATCATTCGAAGTAAATGTCAATGTTATATCGAAAAACGGAACTGTTCCTCCATAATCGAGTGTAATATAATCACCGACAGCTTGAGCGCCGTCTTTCCAAAAATAAGTATCGACATCACCATCGATCACATTCGTTACAGAATATGTGCTATAGACACTCATGTTGGTTGTTGCTGTTACAGTCCCCGGAGTCGTCCCGGACACGGACATCGTAAATTCATTTTCCGGAATTTCCTGCACTTTCCCGCTATTATTATGAATCCGAATATATGCCATATCCATAACAGAACCATCCGGTGTAAACACAGTCCATTCCTTACCGTTAATAGAATATTCGAATGCAAACTTCTCCGCCATAGAAACAGGAAGCGTGTTCACCGATACACTTTTTATCGCATTAAAATAAATTCCTACATATTCCCCATCTTTTAAAGAAACTCCGGATAAATTTCCTAAAACGACACTTGATTCTCCTAAGCTTATCTGCGGTCCGTTAAGATTCTTCACATTAGTAATGATAACTATATCTCGCGACCGTTCAGGCAAAACCGGAGCTTTATCTGCAATTTTGCCGATAATCCAGTCTGCAAAAGGCATCATATTGACATCGGAGGGAGTTACCTCATACGATTTTTTTTCCGTCGATGTGCCCGAACCTTCCAATGCAGGGACAAAAAAATCCGGATCGGTATGTATCTTGGCATATTCTTCTTTTGCCACTAAAAAATCAGTCCATTGACTATTCTCCCCTGATTGAAGCAATGTGAGTGATTTTAATATTATATTACTCATCGACTGTAATTTAGCTATCCAATATTTCGTTTCTTTATAAAACAACACATGATCAGAATCACCACTATGCTCCATTGTTCGCAAAAGAACGCACGCATCATAAATTTTTTGCATTTCAGTAACCAATTGACCTGTAACAGAAGGTAATTCCCCGCTTGCAGAATAAGATGATTTAAACGTATCGAATAACGGCTCAAGCTCATCCGTTTCTTTCAATTCTATACCCGATTCAGAATGAATGGCAAAAGTCCGCATAGCGTTCCTCAACTCTTCATCGTCTTTGACCAAACTCCGGATAGAAGCTTCCCAATTAGAAACTTTTTCAAAACGAGCCGGATTCCATGCATAATCAGCGCCTCCGAAAAGAGCGACTTTCGAAGCTTGAGCTTGTCCCATCGGATTAAGCATCAAACCTCTTAAAGAGGGTATCGGCTCAGAATCTTCAATAGTCCAGTGGGATGTCACTCCACGCATATAAATTCGTTCATCATGATCGTCATTCAGCGGATTATTCCACCACATTACCGGATTCCGGCCAACACGTCCCGCCATATCGGCACACGAACTGCCTCGAATATTCGAAAAACAATCATATCCTGTAAAGGCAATTACCACATCCGAATCGACGCTTTTCAAAGAATTCAACGAATAAGAGCCGCCATAGTTGAGCGCATAAGCTGTCGGGACAAAAAACAGAGGACAAACCATCTCATCTTTTGTCGCCGAAACGGTATTATATTTTTCTTTCAATTTCTTTTGTACCTGATCTGCCAAATATGCCTGCATATTTCCACTCGGTGTATAAGTAATGTCATCGATAAAAACACCGAAACCTCGAACTCCTAACCCGTAGAGATGATCGAATTTATTCATGATCGCCTCTATCCCGGGATCCATTGCCGATTCACTGGAAAAACTTATGCCGTCCTGCATCGCCGGATGAGCTGCCCACACAAAATTAACGTTACAGGCTTGTGCCTTAGCAGCTATCGTTCTCAAATCGTCTTGAGTAATCATTCCTTGTTCTTGTTCGGCCTGAGTAAGCGATGTAGGATAATCTCTACGCCAATATCCCAAATGATAAGGATCGGCCTTAGGTCCGTAAACGAAAAGGTTCATTTTATAGCGTTTACAATATTCCAACAAACTCAAACGATTTTCCACAGAGTACGGATAACCGTAAAAACCCTCTACAATACCTCTGTACTCCATATAAGCATAATCTTCGAAAACAACGGTAGTCAACTTATTTTCCTCCATCTGTTCAAACATCTGCTCCAATGTCGCCATACCGTAATAGGCCGATTCTTTATCATTGCCCAAAATAACGATATCTCCAAAAGGATGGTTTTTATTGACCTCCAATATATAAGGATCGAATTTATTACTTCCGTCGGCAAATACCGAACGAGAAACAGATGAAGCCCGATCCGCAGCCTTTCCCGAACCATTCACTCCAAGCCAAATATTGGTTTGAACAGACGAAGCTGTTCCCGCTTCATTGACCGACATGGTAAAACCGGCATTCTCAACTACTTCTATCAACCGGTCTATTGTCGTCGTATGTATATCGTCTTCAATAATTACATTAAAAACGGGAGATAATTCTACAGTTTGATTTCCCATAGTCATCTTCTGCGGTATAGGATAAACAGTATAAGACTGGCTATACGACCGAAGAACAAACAACAAGAAAATAAATAAAATGAGATGTTTTGTTTTTTTCATAATAAAGAGGTTATTCAATAAAACAACAAAATATTGACAGATTAAAAACCTGTTTTAAATTTTATCCGAGATGAAATAAAAAAGAATTGTAAAAATTCTTTTCATAAAAATCAAACAGTTTTTAAATAAATATTCAAGATCCGGTCTGAATTTTCCGATAAAAATATTATCAGATCATTTGCGTTTCCTCTGGTCTTTTTCCGTTTCACTCACCGAATAGCCCGCTATCCTCCTCGCAAAATGATAAAATATCCTCGAAAGATATTCCCAAACCTGACCCAAGTAAAACCCAGACAGGCTTTAAGAGTAAAAATAAAGGGGGAAGACAACCGGGAAATCCGATATCACTCCCCCCTGACAAAAGAGAAACTCTAAAACTTATTTTTTAATAAACTTGATCGTGCGGACAACATTATCCATTTTCACTTTAGCTATATAAGTACCGACAGACAGATTCTGCAAGTTCTGTGTTCCTTGACCTTCGAATACTGCAGACCCTGTTATGTTATATACTCGCAACATTGCCCCTTCCGGTGCATGCAGTATCGAAGTCGCACGGTCAAAATAAACTTCCGTTAATTTAACTCCGGATATGCCTGTCAACGGTGTAAAAGTCACAGCCAGTTCAACATCCTCTGCTATCGTAATCCAGTATTCTCCGCCATTTTCCAACAATTCGGCCAATCGATCTACTCCGTTAACCATGAAACTTCCGACTTCATAGCCCGATTCAGCTTCCGCTACAATTGTAATGGCAGTGTTTTTCTGCAACTCTGTTCCCGAAGGAATATCGCTACCGTCAGAATCATTCGTGATTTTCAATTTCCCGCCCGTCAATTCGGTCGGATATGTTACCCTATAGGTCGCACCTTTAAACTCCGCAACAAGTTCCACAGGTCCTTCTACCGTAATCGTAAACATTTTGTTAACTACCGTCTCCAATATGCTTTCTCCATTGTTAGTTAATTTCGATAATCGGGTCGGATCACTGTAAACCAAACTACCCGTCAACTCTGTCCCGTATTCAACCAATGCTCCGCTCGAAAGACTGCTGCTACCGTTCTTCAACACCAATTGTCCGTCTCCCGTACTCGTGAACGTAACCGAATATTTTTTCTTCGTGAAGACCGCAGACACTGTTATATTTTCCTGAACATTGCTTAGCGTCAGCTTTCCGGATTCTAAAGACTCTTTCTTTTCATCTCCGTTGACCAACAGAGATGATAACTCGTAATGTTCATTCGTCAATACCGTCAGTACGACATCGCTACCTCTATCGAACTCACCTTCATTGTCCAACGATACCTCCCCTATACTTGCCGACACAGTTCCGCCTTCAACCGACGAATACCTGTAAACCAACTTATTGGTAAATTCGACCGTGATCTCGCTGGCTTCCGACAAATTGAAACCTTGACCTTCTATCGTTAATCCGTTTACTTTGATTGCTTTAACCAAATAGTTCTCTTCCGGAGTAGCTTCTATCGTCAGCCAAGCTCCCTCATCTACGCTACTGCCACTTTCTACTATGGCATCTCCGTTCTTAACAACAAAACTTCCACCTTCGGATATCCCTGTATAAGTAACTGTATGTTGAGTCTTAACATGTCCTTGGACATATTCGGGTACTTGAGGAGTTTGAGTATATACATCCGCCCAATACGGATCTCCCTGATATTTAAGGCTGCCATATACCAATTCAGAAGAACACTCTCCACCAGTTCCCTTATTCGGGAATTGTTTCACATCGGTATCTTCCGCATTGAATCTATAATAATATAACAAATTTTCCGGAGCCTGAGTATATCCGGTTTGAGACGCTTTGATCTGTTGAGAATCTAATGCCTTATTCCACAATTGTACATCTTCAATATCTCCTGCAAAATCCATACAACCGATAAAAAATACCGATTCATCGGGCAATAAATGGAAACCATCTCTGTTCAAAGACTTTGATATCACTTCCTCCCCGTTTTTATACAAAGTCATTGTTTTATTTTCATTATCTACTACCACACTGACAAACGCCCATTCTCCGACCGGCAATGCAACATCTGTCATCACATTTATATCATCTCCAAATCCCGAATTGTTCCAACAACGGCTAAATAAGCCTAATTTACCACCCGTCAATCTTACCGCAAACGAACCAGAATTTACATAAAATGCTTTCTGAACATGTCCCATTATATCCCCATCAGTTACAGACGGTTTAATCCACGCTGACATGGTAAATGTCCGTATCCGCTCATCATTATCCGTAGTACCTATCGTATGTTCTCCACACAACATATCATCAAACTGGAAACGGTAATGATAATTTCCACTCATTTGAGGAATACGAATTGCAGAACTGACCGCTACCGGAGAGCTTTGTTTCGTAACAGCTTTATCTTGGGCAATTCCCGGAACAAAATACCCCGTCAACGCAAAAAGGCTAAAAAAGAAAAAAAAGTTTAGTTTTTTCATTTCAAACAAATTTAAGTTAGACATTGATATATTGATTTATTAATCAAATAGTCCTAATTTTTAAGGAAACTTCGACTTTGCAATATTTTCAAAGCACTTTTATTCTCTCTCATTTCAATGTCCCTACTTAAAAAAGACATATTATAAGAAAAAGAACATTCTTTTACTTCTATTACCCTATAAGCAATAGAATAGCATAGTTTATCAATATCAAAAGATTTAGCAAAATAGAGATTGGTAAAGTTTATCGATACCCGAAAACTACTGCCCAGATATAAGCAGACGACATAAGGAACGAAAAAAATACGATATTTCAAAAAATCTTCCATCATGGTCAAAATCTTCAAGGTTAATGGAAAAATATTTTCCTATTTTGTATATATAGACAAACAAACAGACATAAAAACGTCACCTTTTTTTATTTTTTTCACCAAAACCTAAAATTTTTATTTAGAAACCATCTGAATTTTCCAACAAAAAAACATATATCCGGGCTTTTTGAGACTCTTTCTCGAAAACCGTTCCTCAAAATTTTTGCGGAAATCGTAAATACATTTTTGAAAACAAGGATAAAGAAAAAATTACTCCCGGGAATTATTCTCACAAGCCCCGGGAGTTCAACACTACACATACTACATAAAATGTTTTTTCATAGAAAAGATCGATCGTAGTATCCTGAATTATCAACGTATATTTATTTCATCGATAAACATATAAGCACCTTCTTTAGGTACTTGATGAGCTTTATAACGAATATAACGAGCCTTTGCATATCCGTTATAGCCGAAGTTTCGGATCATCATGCCTTCCGTATCACGCCCGACCGGATTATCGATACGGTTCAGACAAGAATACTCTTTTCCGTCATCAGAGATCCATATTTCGGTCCATTCGGGAAACCAAATCCAAGGACCGGGCTGTTGCATGAAGTTAACTTCGATAGTATGAATATCGGTAATTTTACCCAAGTCTATGATACAATCCATATCTCCGGAGAAACCTTGCCATTTGCCGTCTCCGTAACTGTTTCCTCCTGTATGACCATCGGTTAATGTATGTTCACAAGCAGCCTTATAATGATCGCTATAAGGCAACTTATAAGTCACTTTCGCACCGATTCCTTTATGATAATAAACTTTATATTTTTGTGAACGGGTCAACTGTTTCCCCTCCCCGAAAAGCGCAACGGTTATCTCGGCCGAATCTTTTACAGAAACAGGAACAGAATATAATGTCGAATGTAACGTCGGTTCTGATCCGTCGAGTGTATAACGAATTTCGGACGGGATACGGTCACATTCGAAAGAAACACGGATTTCACGCTTCAAAGTATCTACAATCTGAGACATAACTACTCCATTGGCAATAGGATGAGCATTTATCCCCTTGTCCCACAACCACGCAACATGTCTATTGGCCGCCAGACGGAAACGCGTCCACGATTTATTTTCGAGATTACTCCAAGCTACCTCGGAAAGTGCGAGCAAACGAGGATAAAGCATATATTCGACATGTTTTTGCGTAGAGATATATTCTACCCAAAGATTGGCCTGTACACCCAATATGCGCTTACTCTCCTCTAAAGTTAAAGAATCAGGCACAGGATTATAAGAATACACTTTCTTTAAAGGCAAATATCCGCCGATAGCTTCCGGTTCTCCTGACGGATTATCTTGATACGCATCGAAATAGCAATATTCTCCAGGGGTCATGATCGCATCGTGCCCCATTCTTACAGCCTGAATCCCCCCTTTCTCACCTCGCCACGACATAACCGTAGCATTCGGTGAAAGTCCGCCGTCCAGAATCTCATCCCATCCTAACAACTCCCGGCCTTTGCTATTAAGATACTTTTCTATACGATGCACCAGATAACTCTGTAATTCATCGACAGACTTCAGTCCTTCATCTTTCATTCTTTGCTGACATTTAGGACATTTCTTCCAAGCTTCCTTGTTTGCCTCGTCCCCTCCTATATGAATATATTTCGAAGGAAAAAGCGAAATAACTTCATCCAATACGGTTTCAAGAAATTTAAACGTATTTTCATTACCGATACAAAGCTCTCCGTTTTTATATGGTTTTCCCGAACAAGATAAATCGGGATAAACGGCCAAAACCTCTTCACTATGTCCCGGCATTTCTATCTCGGGTATTACCGTAATGTGTTTCGAACGAGCATATTCCAACACGTCCTTTATATCCTCACGAGTGTAAAATCCCCCATAAGCTCCGGGAACATCCTGCCGACAATAATGCCGATTTCCGTTCCACCACTCTTTCCACGTAGGAGCTAGTCTCCATGCCGCCACCTCAGTCAAAAGCGGATATTCCTTTATCTGAATCCGCCATCCTGCACCGTCGGTCAAGTGCCAATGGAACCGATTGAGTTTATATGAGGCAATAACATCTAACTGCTTTTTTATAAATTCGGTATCGAAAAAATGACGAGAAACATCCAGATGCATGCCTCTATAAGGAAATCGGGGATAATCCTCGATTTTCAGACAAGGGAGCGCACTACCGGCACAAGACACCATAATCTGATTCAAAGTCTGAACCCCATAAAACAAGCCTTCATCATTATTTGCCGAAATAATTATTTTTTCGGGATAGATTTCTAAATTATAACTGCCGGATACAGATTCTTCTCCATCTCGTATCTTCTGAATATAAATAATATCTTTCCCGGATACTTTTTTCTTCCGGTCAATCGTACTCCACAAAGAACGCAACTCATTCATTAAAATTTTCTCTTCCTCAGAAGATGTTCCTGAAAATACGACATCCGGATTTTTAGAAAAGAATGTCCCCTCACCGAATATCAACTTCTGCGGATAAGGAATAAGTTGAAGCGTTATCTGTTCTTGCCGTTGACCTTTCAAAGGCAGCGACAAGAACAGAGATAAAAAAAATAATAATACCAGCTTTTTCGCCATACCAGAATTGTTTTTTCCGGAGAATATTTCAATTTGCATTTATACCTGTTTACCTCGGACAGATACCGAAAATTCCAAATATTCTCCGGAGGAAAATTTATTTGCTCAGAAAAATCTCACTTTCCGGATTAAGAATTTGTTTCATAAACTATGAACATTATTAAAATAAGCTCTAAAAGCTTGTCTAAGAACCCGTCTCAATAAAATACTTAATATATATTTATTTCATCTACAAATAAAAATCCGGGCTTACCTTTCGCACCATGCCATGCAGGTAAAGATTTTACACTATTAGCCTTAATTTTTACATAGCGGGTATTTACAGGATCAAAAGCTACACCTTGAATCATGCGGTCATTCTTCACACTCTGATCCGGCAACACCAATACCGTATCTGCCACACTGTTATATTTCACACCATCTTGAGAAACCAATACCGAAATATGGTCAGAAGGGAATATCCAATTATCTTTATCGAATAGAATACCCAATTCGACTTTAGAAATAAATGTTGTCTCACCTAAATCGATCACGGCATCCAAATCTCCGGGACTAAACCCGATCCAGCGACCGGTAGCAAAACCCATATCTCCGATCATTCCGTCTACAAGAGTCTGACCTCCCTTAAACGTATAACGGTCATTCGGTGCGCTGTTCAACGTTATCTTGCGTGCCGTAGCCTTATTGAATACATATTCTTTCTCAAACATATTGGTCTTCATTCCCGGACGTACTACAATCGCTTTCAGATCGGTATTTTCCGTCAACTCGATCGGCTGAGTATATCTCGTGCTTTTTTCTGTCGGCACCGTTCCGTCAAGTGTATAATAAACCGGAGCATCGCCTTGTGTTCTCAAAGTCACCTCTATGCAATGCTTTTCCGGAATAATCCTATATTCAGGATTGATACCGAATATATGTTTGCCATAATTATATCCTTTCAAGTCATACACCTGTATATTATGCTGAAGACGATCGAGAAAATTCACCCAATTTTTATTCTCCGGCCGAGTCCATTGTACCTCACTCAAAGCATCTAAACGCGGAAGCAACATATACTCGACCTGTTTAAAATCAGAGATATATTCAGTCCAAAGATTAGCCTGTGCTCCCAGAATATATTTTTTAGAATCATTATCCAACGTATCCGGAACAGGCTCAAAATCATATACTCTTTCAAGAGGTACATAACTGCCTATTGCAAGCGGTTCGGCCTGAGTATCTTCACTTTGATAATAATCAAAATAGAGATAAGTATTGGGAGTCATAACAACATTATGACGCAATTTCGCAGCCTGCACACCGCCATCAGTACCTCTCCACGACATGACTGTCGCATTAGGAGCAGCACCCCCTTCAAGAATTTCATCCCAACCGATGATCTGACGATCGTTTTCATTCAGAAATTTCTCGACACGAGTCATAAAATAGCTTTGCAACCGTTCTTCAGCCGTGTGTTCCTTATCTGTTTTCAAACCCAACTTCCGAATGCGCGCCTGACAAAGCGGACACTTTTTCCAACGGTCTTTAGGGCATTCATCTCCCCCTATATGAATATAACGAGAAGGGAATAATTCTATAACTTCAGACAATACATCCGTAACAAACTCATAAGTCTCTTCTTTTCCGGCACATAAAACATCCGGATGTACTCCCCACATTCCTTGCACTTCATACGGTCCTCCCGTACAACCCAAAGAAGGATAAGAAGCCAAAGCAGCCACCATGTGACCGGGAAGATCGACTTCCGGAATTATAGTAATAAAACGTTCTTTTGCATAATTGACAATATCCCGAATCTGATCTTGCGTATAATATCCCCCATACGAAGTATTATCATATTGATCGAAATTTTTCTCAACCATCGTATGTTTGCGAATACTGCCGACTTCAGTCAGCTTGGGATATTTCTTAATCTCTATACGCCAGCCCTGATCATCGGTAAGATGCCAATGAAACACATTCAACTTATGCATGGCCAGCAAATCTATATATCTTTTTACTTCATCCACAGAGAAAAAATGACGTGCTACATCAAGATGCATTCCCCGGTAAGAAAAACGCGGGGCATCATCGATATGGACACACGGAACTTCCCACTTCTCTACCGAATCACTCTCTTTATCTCCATACACAGCTATGGGAAGCAGTTGTTTTAATGATTGAACGGCATAATAGAATCCGGCAGCCGAACTTGCCTTAATAATAATTTTCGAAGGGTCTATATCTAAAGAGTAACCTTCATTAGCAATAGATGTATCTAAATCGAAAAAGACGATATTCTTTTCACCTTTCTCTTCTTCAACTATGCACTCGGTTTTCAGACCTGCCACATTGTTAAGCAGCGCACTGAAGTTACGAACGACTTCCTGAGATGCCGAATCGAGCGATAAAGTGCATATCATTTTTGTCTTTTTATTAAAAACGAACGAACCTTCTTCCGGAACTAATGAGTTCGGATAAGGAATAACAGAATAAGTATTCGGTGCATTTTGCTGTTTGCACGAAATTATAGACAATGACAGGAGACATACTCCTAATACAAACAAATGTTTCTTCATACTATTATTTTATAGATTTTAATTATTCCATTTTCGTCATATCGGAACACGAATGCCTCCGCCACACTATTGATTTAATTTACAAAACTTACAAATCCAGTTTTAATAAGAAGATGTTGTCCGATCATCCGAAAAACAACCGGACAACTCTCCTTTTTAATCTAATTATTTTATTCCGCTTATGAATACGAGTTTATTACCTGCATATATGCACACACAGGTAATAAACTATAGATCAGATTACTTTACTAATTTTAAGGCTTTTACTCGTTTCCCATCCTGAGAAATCACAACCGAATAAATACCCTTTGCGGCATTGTCCATCGACATCGTACAGATTTCTCCGGCTCTTGCCTGATATTTTTTAGACGCTACCTGACGACCCTGCGCATCGAAAACATCTACTTGATAATTACCGTCGACAGCAAACTGCAAGTTTATATTATCAATAAACGGATTCGGATATACCGACAAGGATTCTACGACATTATTTTCATCAACGCCCATAGCACCACCTACAACTACGATATATTGCTCTTTTGTCTTTGTCGCCGTACCCCAACCATTTTGCAACGTAAGAGTAACATCATAAGTACCATCGGTATCAAAAGCAACAGTTGCATCGTCACCATTATTTGTGACTTCAGCATTTTCTACTTCATAAGTGGCGGTCGTTGTAATCGGCATCGAGCCGGAAAGTGCCGGATTACCTTCAATATTAATCGAAGCAGGAATTATAACTTCCTCGGTAAGCGAAGTATTTTCACCGGCCGAACCTTTAAATTCTATATAAGAAGCTTTTGTTTTAGCAGCAAGCAATCCCTTATTTTCAAAAGTTTTATCACCTTCATTATAAGTATCCGATTCAAATGTCCAATAACCTTGCAAACCGGCAGGTATATCTTTATTTTCATATCCGCCCATAGCCTCTATCACTTCACTGTCAGAAAGAGCCTTATGCCAAATCTGTACATCATCTATAACACCCGTAAAACCGGAATGATAAACATTCGATCCGCCGAAATAAATAGGAGCCTCTCCATAACTGATATCTCTTGCGGCACAAGAACCTACCTTTTTACCGTTAAAATAGATACTTTGTTGTGATCCGTTGAACATAATCATGATGTGAGTCCATTGACCCGGAGTCAGACTATAAGATTCTGTTTTATACCATGTACCGTCAGTACAACAAGCAAGGTTGGGTATTTCATGCTTATTGGTATTCCCGTTAAATGGAATCGTAGATTCATTGTTATACATCGTAAACGATACGATATTGTCCTCTATTAAAACCTCATCAGGATCATTTTTATCTGTGGTTTTCGGCCAGATATGTACCCAAAAAGCTCCCCAGTTATTATTAGGCCAGCTAAGAGATGTAGATCTCTGATTTACTAAATTAGTTCCATATTGCGCATGAGAAAACTTATCGGGTTTAAGCCAGAATCCGATAGAATAAGCTCCTTGATTATCAGGAAGGAATTCTGACGGAATACGGAACATATACGGATCGTCTATCTTCAAACCTCGGGATACCGTACCTTCACCTTTACGTCCGGTAAATGTAAGCGTAACAGGATCATCCGATTGACTCAGATCTACCTCTGTTTTCGAAGCCGTAATATCGTCGATCAACGGTAAAGCACCAGTAGCGGCAGGCGATACTTGTACATATCCCCGATAAGTCAATTCGGTCAAGTCTTGTTTTGTTATTTTCACATCATAATACCCCTCTTCCGAAAGAGATGTCGTAAATGAGCGCCCCATATCAAAAGTTCCTTTATTTTCACCGGTAGTCGAACTGATAAGTTCCCAGAACATCGGTTCTTCTTGGTTAGGATCGAGCAATGATACGGTAAATTCCTCTCCTGCTTTGATCACAGCCTTGTTGCATTCGATACCGTCAACCATTGTAACCGGAATATTCAAATAATCAGTCCATGCAATATCACTGACTGTCTTTCCATCAGGCGCAACAGCCCGTACACCGACACGGTACTCCGATATGGCATTATCCGAAGATACCGGAGCACCGACTACATAATGAGCCCAAGATGAAGTAGTTCCGCAAAGAATAGGCTCTTCACCTTTTGCCTGACTATACACTTCGAAATACCACGTATCTACATCTTCATTATAGATAGGCAAAGACGGATCACTCGGATTAGGGTCTGCACATTTCCAACTAAATTTAAAATCAAGCGCATTATAAGTGCGTTTCTTCAGTATCTTATCTTCATCTGTAATGATTGTCGGTTTTACCGGATGGGGAGTTACATTATTGTTGACAATAGCAAACTCTCCTACTAACAATTCATAATCGGCAGAGGTGTTTTCAACAGCCAAACCAATGCAAGCGACATTACCTGTCATACCCAGCGCATTAGCTGTTTTTGAGAATTCCGTCCATTCTCCTTTCACTGCAGCAGCCGGAATCTCTGCAGTTTGGAAGTCAGTCTCAGAGCCTACTTTAGACCAAATCAGCTTCAAATGAGATTCCGTACCGCTATTTACCTTATACCGCATAGAGATCTTGTCTCCTTTAGCAATATTGAAATTGGTTTTGAACAATCTGATATTAGAAACTTTAGTCGCTCCTGACAATTTCAATGCAGAACCGGCATACCAAGAGTCCTCAAACGTAAACCCGCAATCAATAGCATCTGACGGAACATCGCCATTCGCATCGGTAATCCACCAACGCCATGTCGGCAAATAATCCTGCACACCGATATTGAACCACTTGTTATTGAAAGTCACCTTACCCTCATTTCTGAAAACCTTACCGTTACCTAAACCGAAGCGTGTCACAAAAGGCAATTCCGATAATACGCTGCGAGCAGGTAAATATTCGGCAATACCACAAAAACTTTCCATCGCAGCCTCACTGGCACTGGAAATTCCATCTTTTATTTTCGGACGATTGGCCGGATTGCGTAACCCGCCCGAAAATACTTGTTCTTGCTTATCCAAATAACAATATTGAACAGCTTCATCTCCCGATCCGAATTCAGAAGAGTTCTGATAAATCATATTCGTCGTATGATTACCCCAAAACGCTATCGACATATCCGTATTTTTCAATACACTCCAAGATCCACGGCCGAGCCAACTTCCCTGAATATCATAACCGGCATACAGAGTAAACGGATCTGCTCCGATCGATTTTGCATGCTTCACAGAACTTGAAGCACCAGAAGTCCAACTATAATTCAACATATACATGTCGGTCACTTGATTGCCATTTTTCCACAACCAGTCTTGTTTACCGAAATTAAAATCAGAACCCAAATCCATATCACCGTTATTTGCACTGGTACCGTACCAATAAATATGGAACTGCCAATTCAAATCTTTTGCAATTTTACGGCATTCAATAATAAAATCTTGAAAATCTGATGCATCCGGAACTGTACCTTCAGGATTGATCCCCAAACCGTCAACTCCATAATAACGCATAAATTTCACAAGCTTTTCGGCATATTTAAATTTACCGTTCTCTTTCTCAACCAGCATGTGCACACACTCGTTAGCATTGGTATTATCTCCTCCCCAAGAATCGAAAAAGATCAAACCGCCACTATTCGCTACACCATTCCGATGTGTTACATCCAAATATGCACCCGGAACACGAATCCAAGGCAAAGACCATCCTCCTTGCGAATCGACATAAGACCACATACTGAAATTATCGCCATCAAAAACATAACGAGGCAACGACTGCCAATAAGTATCGGCAACTCCCATCGGAGTCCACATCGAAAATTTACGATCTGTCGTCAATGTAGGATCAACCTGTGTATTCGCATTTTCAAAGCGCTTTTTTAACGGCACACGGGAAATAAAGAAATTCTCATCCTCCGACAATGCCTGTCCGGGTTCCCAAGTCCTAAAATACTCCCAAAAGTTTTGCGAAACGTCATCATCATAAAGCTTCACATACGCATCGTGCGACGGAATATTCTGCGCTGAAACAGAAGAAACCGCAATACACGAAAGCAATGAAAATAACCACGTCTTTGTTTTCATGTTTTTTCCATTTTTAAATTAATAACTATGTAATTTAGTATCCGGGAGGTGAAATTTCTAATATCACCTCCCAAGTTTAAGGATAACTTCTATTGTCCGGCAGCCGTCCGTTCCCACCAACGATTATCTCCCAAACCGGCAGGGTCTTCAACATCCCACCAAAGAGTCGTACGCTCATAATTACCGCCACCAAGTGCAGCCAATCCACTATTGGCAATATCCTGCGCAGCCGAACCATCAGTTTCATTCCACGGAATACGGCGTATCATGCGTCCTCTACCCAAAGTACCGTCACCAATATCATTTGTCGGGAAAATACGGGGATAACCAGTGCGGCGCAGGTCATTCCAAGCCTCAAGCCCCATCGGGAAATTCGCCAACCACTTTTGAGTAATGATCTTTTCCAGTTTTATAGCAGGAGCATCTGTCGAATTTATAGTAACACCGACAGTTAACAGCCCTTTAATATTATTTCTCGGATTACTCGGATCTACATAATCGATAGATGTATCGATATCCTCATCTTTTTGAGCCCAATAATTTCGGAACTTTTCATCAGTCTGAGCTACATCAAAGTCTGCAAAACTCGCCACGATCCCCCTCAGATAACTGGAAGTCAAAGAACCGATATTCCAACGAAGGGCTGCTTCAGCTTCAAGGAAATAACGTTCCGACAGCTTAAAAAGGGCAACCGGTGTAGTATTATAGGCACTATTTACCATAGAGAAATTAATATACGGATTGTTATCATCACGAGCAGTCAATGAAATACCCGTCCGAACACCTACAATATCCGTATTCTCATCCCAAGCCTTCTCTCCTGTGGAGGTGTTTTTTATTGCTCCGCCGTTTTTCAAGAAAATTGTCTCCATAAAAGGATAATTCAACCGCTTCATTATATTCTCCATCGAAGCGTTCAAACGGGTGTCATTCCAAAGTGTCGAAATAAATACAATAGGATGAGACAGTCCGTCATGTACATTCTGATTATATGCTATCGATTTTTCAATCAGTCCGTCATTAAATGCCAAACGAGCCTCTTCTTGCGCTTTTGTAGGATTAACATTACTCATTCTCAACGCCATACGCATACGTATAGAATTGGCGAATCTTCGCCATACATCCACCGATCCGCAAATACGGTCATATTGGGCAAGAACATTATTGATCTTTTCCTGATGTTCTTGCGATGTATTTGAAAAATCCTTCAATATTTCGGCAGATTTTTTCAAATTGTAAAACAATGAGTCGTAAATCACATCCATCGGTTCGTAAGTAACAGGCGGCTCTTGAACATCATTTTTGTAATCGGTCCAAGGAAACGGTCCATAAATATCGGACAGTTCCAATGCCGAGAAACAGTACATAATATTACACATCGCACCGATCTCTTTCAGATCGAGCTGATCGGCAGACCGCATAACAGGCAATGCTGCATGAGCCACATTAAAGAAACTGGCCTTAGGACCATCGGCATACTCCGGGAAATAACGGTACGTAGAAGGCAAATTACCGCTAAAATTTTGGGTACCCGCCATATAACCGGCATAGTTGTCAATATGGATATTGAACTGAACCTGATAAACATGCGCACCTCCAGAAGTTCCTATATCATGCATTTTCTGTTGGGCAGTCAGAAAAAAACCGACTGCCTGATCATAATTCTCTGCAATAGAAAGATCACTCGAAGAGACTTGTGTATTCAGGCTGAGATCATCCAATAGAGGGTCTCCACAACCGACCAAAGACATCGTTGCCGCTAATATCATTACGGAAAAATATTTTTTCTTCATAACTTTATTCGTTTAGAATGTTGCTTTAACTGTTAAACCAAAAGAGCGCGTTGTCGGCATACTGAAAATATCGACATTACCTAATGCATTCTGTGTACTGAGCGATGTTTCGGGATCGATAGGTGCATCTTTATAGAGGAAAAACAGATTCCGGGCATTTGCCGAAAGGGTCAAATTTTTGCTTGCTCCGAAAAGGTTGCGGAACGTGTATCCGATAGAAACTTCACGTAACCGGAAATTGGTAGCATTATATACATAATTGCGACCTACCGGAGCACCACCCCCAATAGTAGTATAATATGACTCGACAGGAACAATCTGTGTCGTACCGGGGATATACATTCCCGGTTTGGAAACAGTTCCGTCTTCAGAAGTCCAATAAAGATTATTCGCTATAGCATTATCCCGAGCCTGACCGGTTCTTTCCGAAGTCCCGAAATAATCAAGGTAAGCTTCGGTAAACGAAATCACCTTACCCCCTATTTTACCATCGATCAGAAAATAAAATTGAAAATCTTTATATGTGAAGGTATTCGACCACCCAAGCGTATGCTTGGCGTTCATATTTCCTAAATATTCATTGGCTTGTCCGTTTTTCTTAAAAGGTTTGCCTTCTTCATCAACAATCACCTCTCCGGTAATCTCATCGGTCATAAACCCTACCGCATACAGATCCCCGTAAGAGCCGCCTTCCTCAAATTTCACTTTCAAACCACTGAGGTTTCCCATATCCACTTCATATTTATATGGCTGCCCATTTTGTTTACGTGCCACCGTAATAATTTTATTATCATTAAACGCATAGTTCACATTGGTTACCCAACTGAAATTACGGTTAGGAGCCAAGACATAAGAAGCGGTCAACTCAATACCTTGGTTGCGGACTTTTCCACCATTGATAAAAATCGTCTTATTACCGGCACCCGGATATGTCATATATTGATTTTTCATAAGCGCATTGTAATAAGTAGCCTCTAAATTGATCGTACGGTCCAATAAACTGACATCGAAACCGACTTCAACCGATTGCGTCGTTTCAGGTTTCGGATTTTTAAAAGATACAACGCCGTTATTGATATAGGCTCCGGTCACAGGATTACGGTTTGAAGAAGCCAATAACAGCAAATTAGGCACGGAGTTACCTACCTCAGAATAAGAAGCCCGAACTTTTAACTCATTGATCTGACGAGGCAATTCGAATATATTGGAAAGTCGAGCATTAGCACCGGCAGAGTAATAGGCAAAGTGCGGAGACATATCCGGGAACTGCGTGAAAGCACGATACCAGTCATCTCGATAACTACCCTCAACCGTAACTTTATCTTTATACGTTAATTGCGCAGTAGCGAATATAGAACGCTCCCAATCCTTATCGACTAATCCTCCAAAATTTTCGCTGCTATTCAAATAAATATCTTCCAACACAAACTGATTACAAGAAAGATCGACAATATAAGGAGCTCCAGATTTGGCAATCGGGGTAATCTTCCATCGGTTGGAAAAAGAATTAAACATAGAACCACCCGCATTTACGCCTAATGTAAAATCTCCTATATTTTTATTATAACTCAACATAAAATCTCCGTAGAAATCATAATACTTAGTGTGATCGAGTATAAGACGTCCACGGTCTATCATCTCGGCATTTCCCCAAGTAGTCGCATATTGGCGGTTCTCGCTGTTCATCTCGTTATAATCATATTTAACACGAGCCTGCAAATTAAGCCCGTCTAAAATTTGATAATTAGCAGACACGCTACCGAACGTACGGTTTATGACATCCTCGCTGGTCATGCGGTTGAGTAGCCACCAAGGGTTGTTCAGATTGATAGCATCGGTAAACCATACTTGTTTTCCATAATTGGCATCAGAAAGCTGCGAAGTATATCCCGATTTAATTACCGAGATAGGAAGTCCGTCTTTACCGGTCTGTTGCTCGATCACACTATAAGGATTAGATGTCCAAGTACCGTTCAAATCATAATAATTCTTACGGTAATAGTTCATATCCAGATTGCGAGGAGCAGTATATAACTGATAAATCGGATTGAAGAATGTTCCCCCCGAAGGACGATTTATGGTTTTTTGATTGATGTAGTTAACCGAAATATCGATTTTCAACTTATCATCGAAGAAAGAAAAATTTTCGCGCAAGGCCAGATTATGACGATGAAATTTATTCGTTTCAACGATGCCATTCGCAGTCGTATTTCCATAAGAAAAATAAGTATGTATCGTTTTATTGCCACCGCTTAATGCGACAGTATTGTTGAAATTAGAACCCACCTTGAAAAAATCGCTCGGGTCATAAGGATTCCGGCTCAAATGGTACGGTGAATACTGCGAATTAAAATAATCATCGGAAAGATCGGACATCCGTTGTCCCCAACTGTTAGATCCCATCGTAAAACCGTTTTCGGCAGAACCTGCCATCAACGCTCCATAAGTATTCTGCACTTTAGGCAATACCAAGGGCGTCTCAAATGTCGTACTGCTCGACACATCGATGCGCAAAGCCCCCTCACGCCCTTTTTTCGTAGTAATCATCAACACCCCGTTAGATGCAGCACTACCGTATAAGGCAGCCGCATTAGCACCTTTCAATACCGTAATGCTTTCTATATCGTCCGGATTAAGTTGGGAAAGCGCATCGCTTCCTTCTGTCGATCCATCGACCATCAAATTAGCACCTCCGGAATCCATATTCATCTCACCGGATACCTCATTTCTCATCGGCACACCATCGATAACAATCAACGGACTGTTATTTCCCTTTATCGAGGCATTACCGCGAAGCAATATCTTCGATGCTCCCCCAGCACCTCCCGAATTAGGCGTAATCACAAGTCCCGCACTTTTCCCCTGTAGAGAATTGATAAGATTCGTCTCTTTAGCCCGAGTAAGTTCATCGCCTCCTACCGTCTGAGTAGAATAAGTCAATGTCTCTTCTTTACGAGCGATCCCCATAGCCGTAACGACAACTTCTCCCAAGACTTTAGCATCCTCTTTTAAAACGATTTTCAGTGTACCTTCGGTTGCTTTTACCGTTTGAGGAACATAACCTACATAAGAAATAAGCAATTCGCTATTTTTCGGTACTTTAATTGTAAAATTTCCGTCAAAATCAGAAATCGTACCATTGGTCGTTCCCTTTTGTGCGATATTAGCACCAATAACAGGCTCACCCTTTTCGTCTACAATAGTTCCCGATACCGAGATTTTCCCATTCTGCGCAACCGGCTCAGATACCGATCCGGTCATTTTTCCTGCATGAGCAACTGTTTCTCGAGAAAGTATAATTTGACGGTTCGAAATAGTATATTTAATACCTGTTCCTTTGAACATTTCATCAAGAACAGCATTAATAGTACCACCATTTACTTTAACAGACACTCTACGGTTCAAATCGATAGATTTGTCATTATACAAAAAGACATAATCTGAATTCTTTTCGATCTTTTCGATCACTTGTTCTACCGGTTCATTATTCACTGAAATAGATATTGTTCCGCTCTGAGCATAAAGATTCTCAGCTTGAATTTGAGAGAAAGCAAACAGGGAGAGAAACAACCCGATCTTCATTTTTCGAAACATACAGGAAGTAACTGTATGATATTCACACTTTTTCCTTTTTTTCATGATACTCTTTATAACTTAAATTAATCTCTAATTTTACATAATAACAGACCGCTCTGATTTTCAAGAGCTTCACTGTCGTGTTTTTCAAAATTCCATAGGCATACAAATTTTAATTTTTCAATTTCTATTATTATTCATCACTTTATTCAAGGTATATATTGATTCGTTTTCGAGAAAGTGTCGTATCGCAATTCTGGGCAGGAGCAGCAACCTCCCATTTTATAGGAGCAGTCATGCTCAAATAATCCAAGATTTGAAAAATATCTTCTCCGGTAAATGTTGCACGGTAATTATATTCGGTATTCTTTTTATTCACGAAATGAATGTCTACATTATAACGACGAGACAGGAACTTGAATATTTTATCCAACGAGGCATTCCTGAAGACAACCTTCCCATCTTTCCACGCAGTTTTTTCATAAGTTTCGATCGATTTTACATATGTATTTTTATCTTGGCGATCATAATAGAAACACTCCCCGGGTCTAAGAGCCATATTAATATTTCCGGATGCATTTTCAACATTCACCCTTCCTTCTTCCAATACTACCTCGATCGTACGCTCATCATCATAAGCGCTTACATTAAATTTCGTCCCCGTAACCCGGACACTTAATCCTCCGGGAGTATTTACATAAAAAGGATGTTTCTTATCCGACTCCACCTCAAAATAAGCCTCTCCCCGTATTTCTACTCTCCGGGATTCTTCACTAAAACGGGTCGGATAACGTAACCAGCTTCCCGAATTAAGCCAAACATACGATTTATCAGGCAACTGATACTTAGAAATCGTTCCCGGAGCAGCATTCACTTCGACATAAGTAATATCTGCAAACGAGTCTTTTACCTGCAGATAACCTAAGATTCCGGTCAATCCGATAAGCGGAAAAACAATAATTGCGGCTACACGGCTGAATATCTCGAATATACGAGAACGTCTATTGGCATTTATACGAGACGCCACCTTTTTATATGCTTTACGAGTATCAATCTCCGACAACTCGCTCATCTGTTTGTCCAAATACAACAACCGCTTTACGGAAGCTAACAACGCAGCATCTTCTTCCGAAAGCTGCTCTTCTATTTTTTTCCCCTCCTCGGGGTCGAGCTTCCCGCTATAATAATCGAAGACTTTTTGAGGTTGGGGTTTTATATTTTCTGAAATCTTTTCCATATCTGTTTTTGCATATTCGTTTAATAGACAAACAGCCTCAGCAAAAACAGACAGTTACAACATAAGTTTTTTATAAAAATCTGATTTTGTACATTTTAAAAATATTATAAATAAATCCGTGCGATTTTTGGATAAAAAGAGTAAACCGAGAAATATTAAAATATTAAATACAAAAGTGTTTTTCAAAAAAATAAAAACAGGTTAATTCTTGTATATTCCATTTTTTTCTACTTATTTAGCCTTTGATTTTTCAATTTGACAAAATCATTTTAGTGTTTACAAATCGGGTTACAATGATTTATTACTTTTGGATATAATATAAAATTGATTGGCATCATACTTTTTCTATATGCGACACAAAAAACGGAGTTAAAATCCCAAAAGTTCTTTGTAAAATTTATCTTTTGTATTTCAGTCAGAGATTAATCATAATCGATCGGAAATAAAACCAACGATTTGAAGTTATTCTATTTAAAATTGCAGAAATGAGTAGTTTAATCCAAACATCTTAGACCTTATAATTGTAAATCTTAAATTTAATCTGACTGAACTATACACTTTTTACAAACGATAAAGACAGTTGATTTTGTAGACAAACTCTATGCAGAAAATAAACAGATACCTCAATTTTTAGAAATGCTTTTACAAAATAACGGCATAATTCAAATTAAGTTTACAAAGGGATATGCAGGCTGATGAATTATTAATAGAAATATCAGAGAATAATAGTCAAAAAGCTTTCAAATTACTGTTTGAATCCTATTATCCATCTTTATGTATATTCGGCCGCCGTTATATCGAATCAGAAGAGGTCGTTGAAGACGTGGTTCAAGACGTTTTTACATCCTTATGGGAAAACCGCCATAGAATAAATATCGAAACTTCTGCAAAGAACTATTTGATTACCATGACCCGAAATTTCTGTCTGAATTACTTACAAAGAAACCGGATAGAACAAAATTACATACAAGGGAAAATGACAAACCCGTTCGAGATCGGCAGTAACGATCTGGAAGAAGTCGTTCTTTTCTCCGAACTTAAATCTTTGATGATAGAAACTCTGAAAACACTACCTTTTGAATACCAACAGGTATTCATTATGAGCCGGTTCGAAAACAAAAATTACCGCGAAATTGCTGAAACTTTGGGTATATCGGTAAAGTCGGTAGAACGTTATAAAATGCGCACAGAGATGAAACTCCGTGAAAACTTGCAAGACTACATCTCTATTATGATTATCGTAATGATCATACAAATTCTTGCGGAAATGAATCATTGACAATAAAATTTCTCTCAAACCCGGCCCGAGCAAAATTCAGACAGTTCTAACATTTGATTTGACGTTTTTTCAGGTATCGGGCCGGGGTTTCTCCGATGCTTTTAACAAAAGCACGATTAAATGTAGATAGAGAGTTGAAACCGCTTAATTCGGCTATTTCCATTAAAGTCCTGCGTTCATCCGATGAGAGCAGAGCACAAGCCTCCTTTATTCTGAATCCGTTTACATATTCATAGAAAGTCGTGTCGAGATCGTTATTTAAATATTCCGACAGATAAGTACGGTTTGTCCCTATTGCCGTCGCCACTTCGGTAAGAGTCAGTTTAGGATTTAGAAACATTCGTTCATTTTCCATATATTCTTGCAATTTTTTAAAGGGAAAATTTTGTATCTCATGAGACCCTTTCTGTTCAGGTTTCGGCATAAATAATCTGGACGTACTCGGCATTTCTATAACCGAATGTTTTTGGGATAATCGATAAATATAAGTCCAAACGATAATAGATATTGCATAATAAGCGGCATCGTTCAACCAATTTTCTTCCCAAAGGAGAATGGTCCAGAGTACAAGACATATATATAATGCTGTTATAGCCTTGCGTACCCATGAAATACTCAAGTTCTCGATATCCGAGAAATTGTTTTTTATATAATTGTCACGACGGGAACTTGCCATGAAAACAATAACAGTAATTATTGTTCCGAAAACAAGGGCATATAACATTGCCGCCTTGAAAATAACAGAAGACGGGTATATGATGTATGCGACTATAAATAATACCGAAGGCATAGACATTCCTATGATTCTGCGTAATGTGACCCATCCGGGAGAGATAACTTCGAAGAAAAAAAGAGCCATTAACGGAACATATAACATATCGGTACTCATTGTTATACTCGTTATATACGGGTTGTACCATACGCCTTTTATCAAGAATCCCATATCCTTGAATTCGAGGAATGCAAGAAAAATCATGCTACAGAAAAGCAACCTCATCATATTGCTGCGGTGTCTTAAAGGATATAACTGAATACTGGCAAGTATAAAGAACATAAATGCTGCACCATGTATAAAATGTGCTAAGTTCTCATAAAATGGATTCATTGTTCATCTCGTTAATCTATTCTGACAAATAGGGCTTTATTTACAAAGATATAAGAATTATAAAATTTATACAACACATGCAGTTTAATGATTATTGCATATATTAATATTATAATCATTTTATTGTGAACATATTATAGTGAAAATTCGGTTTGAAGATTTGAGTCTGTCCAAATTTTGCCAAGATTGGCTTTGAGAGTTCCATTTGAGTATATATTCTTGTTTTTATAAGAATGACAGCAGCTTTCTGACAAATGAAAACGAGAAAACAGGCCGGATAACATTTTTTATCGGAAAACTCAAGCTGTCCCTAATATTCTATGTCATTTTTATCGAATGACTCCTTTTTTTGTTTTAATGACACGATAATTTATTTATTGAATATTCTTTTTATCGATTGATTCCCTGAATATTTCGGGTTATTCTCATATTTGCTTTCAACTTAATTCCAAAATATTTTTACAAATTCATCAATAATCTACACCTATCGTATGAAGAAGTATAGTTATCTACTACTTATTTTCCTATCCGTTTACTTCACCGGATGTGAAAAAGATGAGACCATAACAGAACTTGAAGAAGCGACATTATCCGTTTCTCCCGAAAATCTGAATTTCGACGAAAACAATCCGTCAAACAATCAAATTACCATTATCTCCAATGTCTCATGGAGTATAAATGTCAGCAACAACGCTTTGAAAGTCGACAAAAGCGAAGGCGGGCCCGGAGAAAACAAAGTTTCTGTAACCGATATTCCCGCAGGCGAAACCTATATGCTTACGATCTCTACCGTAAAAAGAAACGAGACAGATAAAACAATATCAAAAAGTATCGCCGTAACTCGTCAACCGAAAGGCTTCACCAGCGAAACAGTCTATTACGATAATCTCGACAAAGCAATTTGGAGCGGAAGCGGAAACCCATTTATAGACCAATGGGACGGTTATATAAATGCAACGGGAACGGGTGCTGAAAACATCGAATATACGGGACGAACCGTTTCTGTTCGAAACAATTTTCAATCTTCAGGATATGCAGGAGCATCTCGCAAAAATGCATTCTATTTCGGAGGAAAAGATGCTTATGTGACGGTCAATAATATACAACTTCAACCCGGGCAAACGTCTTTTCAGCTCTCTTTCGGATGTTGTAAATTCGAAGGCGACTTCGATACATCTTCCAATATCAAAGTATATATCAGCGGAAACGGAAGTTCGATGAAACCTCTTGCCTACAACCGGTCTACAACAAACTCTTGGGCGCTGGCAACCGCTCTGTTCAGTATACATAACACAGTTCCCCAAACACTATCCATCATGTTCGTAGCCGACGACTACAATATCAGAATGGATGACATCAAACTGGTAACGAGCAATCAGTCGACAGAGCAAATATTCGATTTCTCCACAACGAACTATTCATGTGTAGAGACACCCAAAACTATCAAAACCAATAGTAATTACAAATATGTTACACATTTTGCCGAAACATTGATAAGCCAAAAGCATGTACGCAATTACACGGCATGTTACGACACATACCGACACAATCCCATGTGGGTGGCCTATCCTGTACACCAATGTTACCATGAAAAAGGGTTCGGACGTACAAATCCTGATCCTTGGCGTCCCGACCCGAAATTTTCGGCAAGCCAGCAATCTGTTATCTACCCGAGTGACTGGAACGATTGGCCTTGGTCAATGAACGGTAATGAACCTACCGACTTATACTATTATTGGAGGCCTTATAATAACAAAAACTTTACCAAAGGACATTTACTGCGCTCGGCCGATCGAGGTGGCGCTGGAAGCGAAATGAACATACAGACTTTCTATCCTACCAATATCGCTCCCGAAGCATATCTATACGGAGATCATTGGAGCAAAGTGGAAGAGTTGTTATCCGATACATGGGAATGTTCCGATACGACATACGTCGTTGCAGGATGTTATTATGCAAATGATGGTTACAAAACTTATGATGCAAGTAATTGGAATACCCTGTCGACTTTATCCAAAGAATGCGTAATTCCAACAGCTCGATACAAAGTAATACTTCGTACCAAAAACGGAAGTTCAGGTAAACCGATCGCCGAATGTTCACCGGACGAAGTTATGGCAATCGGATTCTGGTTTCCGCAGAATCTTAACAACGAAAATCCGAGTACGACACCTCCGTTAAGCAACTATATATACTCGGTATCTGAAATAGAACAAAAGATCGGCAACGAATTCGAATTTTTCCCGACAGCTCCTGCCGAAGTTAAAAATCGAGTAAACATCAATGACTGGCCGGGACTGAACTAAAAATCTGTCTAAATTTTCCAATAAAATAGAGTTTAGACAGGTCTTAAAACTCTATCAATGAAAAGACCTGCCCGACAAATGGGGAATGCCGGACAGGTCTTCTTTATATACCGATCAACAAAAACTCAAATAATCGCAGTACGATATAGTCTTCAAAAGAAAAATAAAACCGATATTTCAACAAAATAATAAGCAACATATAGACAAAAAAAATGGTTGTCTCACGACAACCAATCTTCGTTAACCTTAAATCTAATACTATGAAAAACACCGTGCAAATATAGAGAAAACATGTTATACAACACATTAATTACTAAACAAAATATTTTGTATTAACTTTATTTAAATTTCAAACCTTCACTACGAGCCTGTTTAGATTTTCAAATTCTATGTAACAAAATTTAGGACCTATTTAAATTCTCAAATAAAAAAAATTTAAACAGACTCTAAATCGAAACAAATAACCATTTATACATAATAAAAATATAGCAAAAGACGATTTTTAACCGATATTTTTTACGATTCAGCGACAACAATTCGGATTTTATCGATTTTTTTTTGCACAACAATTTTTCTATTTTATTTTTGTAATGATCAAAAAAGCATATACTACCTGTACAGAATGATTTTTTGATTAAACTATTCTATATATTTTGGTTACTCAACAGCCATTCCGTGAGGAAAGGCTGTTGTTATTTTTATATTCCGGCTTAACAACTTCGCACCAATAAAAAATTAAAGACGACCTGACAGTTCTAATATCTCAGCAGGGGAATCCACGATATAGCAAGCACCGTTTTCTACCAACTCTTCACAAGTGCGAAAACCCCATGTCACACCCACAGAAGTAACCGTCGCCGCTGCAGCCGTTTGCATATCTACCCCCGAATCTCCGACATATAGCGTCTCATTTGCCGATACACCATTCACCCGAAGTATTTCTTTTACAATGACCGGATCAGGTTTTACCGGAATTCCCTCACGCTGACCGAGTATCGTAGAAAAAACGATGTCTTTAAAATAATAGTGCACCAACTTCTCCGTACCTTCTTGATACTTATTCGAAGCAACAGCCAAAGCAATGCCTTTATGTTGCAATTCTCTTAATAGTTCGGAAATGCCCGGATAAGGAACTGTTAAGCATGTATTGTTTTGGGTATAATGTTCTAAAAAGAAACCTCTCATCCTTCCTATATTTTCCGGAGTACGCGCATTCTCGGGAAGTGCCCTTTCAAAAAGTTTATTTATTCCGTTCCCGACAAAATAATTATAAGCATCAGTTTCATGTTCAGGAAAACCACATTGCTTTAATGCATAATTGGTACTCCCTGCCAAATCACTGATCGTATTCAGTAAAGTACCGTCCAGATCAAATATTACCAACTTTATCATCTTCTTCTGTTTTTTATGGAACGAAAGTAAAAAAAATAGGTTTACCATACAAACAGACTCTTTTTATGTTTTACAGCATAGTCAATCTACATACCACAACACATAAAACAATAATAATCAACACATTAAATACAATTAAATTAAAATGTGCACGCACACACAATAAAAAATATTATAAATACCCGATATTTTTCGCTACATTTGCGAATCATAAATGTGTACGCACACACAGCATAAAATAGCTCATGACCGATAAAACAAAAAATGTTCGCATTTCAGATATTGCCCGTATGGCAGGAGTATCCGTCGGAACAGTCGACCGGATTCTGCATAACAGAGGAAAAGTATCTAAAACAGCCCAAGAAAAAGTAAACCGAGTATTGCAAGAAGTTGAATACCGGCCCAATCTCATGGCTCGGTCGCTGGCATTGAAAAAGCAATTCAATATCGCTGCTTTGATTCCGGCTTTCCGGCCGGGAGAATATTGGGAAAAGGCTGCGGAAGGGATAGACAAAGCTGCCGGAGAGCTGAACGACTACAACATTGTCGTTCAAAAAATATTCTTCGACCAATATGACCAAACCTCATTCGAGCACGTTTGTGAAACGGTTCTTTCTGATGAATTTAACGGGGTACTGATCGGAACATTATTTTCAGACTCGGTAACCGAACTCTCTGCCCGCCTCGATGAAAAACAGATACCATACGTGTATATCGATTCCAATATCCCCGAAAACAATCAATTGGCATATTTCGGAACCAATTCTTATGACGGAGGATATATTGCCGCAAAATTGCTTACGGGGAAAATAGCACAAGGAAGCGATATTCTCATCGGAAAAATAATTAGGGAACGAAACAACAGTTCTACTCAGGTCAAAAATAGAGAAAAGGGTTTTATGGAATATCTCCATAAAACTGGTTTCTCCGGTCATGTCTTCTCGTGCGAACTGCATATCGACGAACCCGAATATAATGAAAAAATCCTAAACCGGATATTCAAAGCCAATCCCGGCATAAAAGGAGCTGTCGTATTTAATTCGGTATGTTGCGTATTGGCAGATTACTTGGAGAACAACGGTAAAAGAGAGATAAAGCTGGTGGGATATGACCTTATCGAAAGAAATATACGACATCTGTCAGAAGGGACGATTACATGGCTTATCGCCCAACGCCCCGAGATACAAGGATACAACGGAATAAAAGCATTGGGGAATTTTCTGACATACGGTAAAAAAGCGCCTCGAATCAACTTTATGCCGATAGATATTCTTATTAAAGAAAATATTGGCTATTATCAAAACAATAATCTTTAAAACTTAATATTACAATTATGGCAAATCTATTCAGTGTAAAAGACAAAGTAGTGGTAATGACCGGAGCTGCCGGTATTCTCGGACGTACGATATCTTCATATCTTGCCGGAGAAGGTGCAAAAATGGTTATCCTCGATCGTAATGAAGAAGCGGGAAACGAACTGGTAAATAACATTAAAGCTGCCGGAAACGAAGCCATATTTTTATATACCGACGTGCTAAACAAAGAAGTTCTATTGCAAAACAAAAAAGATATTATCGCCAAATACGGACATATAGATGTATTGCTTAACGCAGCAGGAGGTAATATGGCGGGTGCTACGATTCCTCCCGAAAAGACGATTTTCGATCTTGACGTAGAGGCTTTCCGAAAAGTTGTCGATTTGAATCTTTTCGGTACGGTATTACCCACAATGGTTTTTGCAGAAGAGATGGCAAAACAAAAAGAAGGGGCTATCGTAAATTTCAGCTCCGAATCGGCCCTACGTCCACTAACTCGTGTCGTAGGTTATGGTGCAGCAAAAGCCGCAATATCGAACTTTACAAAATATATGGCCGGCGAACTTGCTCTGAAATTCGGACCAGGATTGCGTGTCAACGCCATTGCTCCGGGATTTTTCCTGACCGAACAAAACCGCACTTTATTAACTAATCCCGACGGTTCACTGACCGACCGCTCACGTGTTATCCTCGCTCATACACCATTCGGACGTTTCGGTGAACCTGAAGAACTTGTCGGCACGATCCAATACCTGATCAGCGACGCCTCGAAATTCGTAAGCGGAACAGTGGCTATCGTCGACGGAGGATTCGACGCATTCTCGATTTAATAACCAACTTAGAAAATTACAGATATGATTTTATGCGAACAAACATGGCGCTGGTACGGACCGAATGACCCTGTCAGCCTGCAAGATATAAAACAAGCCGGAGCTACCGGAATCGTAAACGCCCTGCATCAAATTCCCAACGGAGAAGTATGGACAGTAGAAGAGATCATGAAACGCAAAAAAATGATCGAAAATGCCGGACTCAAATGGTCGGTCGTAGAAAGTGTTCCGGTACACGAGCACATAAAAACCCAGACTGGGGATTTCCAGAAATATATCGATAATTATAAAGAAAGTTTACGGAATCTCGCTCAATGCGGCATATATATCGTGACTTATAACTTCATGCCGGTACTCGACTGGACTCGTACCGATCTAGCCTATACCATGCCCGACGGATCGAAAGCCTTGCGTTTCGAACGGGCGGCTTTTCTTGCCTTCGACCTTTTTATCCTGAAAAGACCGGGTGCTGAAAAAGAATATTCCGATGAAGAAAAGGCCAAGGCAAAAGCCCGTTATGATCAAATGAGCGAGGCCGACAAACAATTACTGATACGCAACATGATTGCCGGGTTGCCGGGATCGGAAGAGAGTTTTACCGTAGAACAATTTCAGGAAGCCCTCGATCGGTATAAAGACATAGATGCAGAAAAACTACGTGCTAATCTGATCTATTTCTTAAAAGAAATCACTCCGGTAGCTGACGAAGTCGGCGTAAAATTAGTCATTCATCCGGATGACCCCCCCTACCCGATTTTGGGATTGCCAAGAATATTGAGTACCGAAGAAGATTTCAGAAAACTGATCGAAGCTGTTCCGAACGAATCGAACGGACTTTGTCTGTGTACCGGATCATTCGGTGTACGGGGAGACAATGATCTTGCCGGAATGATGGAACGTTTCGGCGACCGCATCAATTTTGTACATTTGAGAAGTACGCAACGGGATGAAGAGGGAAATTTCTATGAAGCCAATCATCTCGAAGGAAATGTCGATATGTATAACGTAATGAAAAATTTCCTACTGTTGCAACAACGTAGAGGCATTTCCATACCGATGCGTCCCGACCACGGACACCAAATGATAGATGACCTCCACAAAAAAACCAATCCCGGATATTCTTGTCTGGGTCGGATGCGCGGTTTGGCCGAATTACGTGGATTGGAAATCGGCATCGCGAAATCACTATTTAAATAAGACATCCATTCTATACATAACTGACCTTTATTTCCGGGTTTCGGAAATAAAGGTCAGTTATTTTTATATTTAATGTAGGTTCGTTTATAAGAGACTGTTTAAATTTTACTTGAACAAAGTTGTAGAGAAGTCCATACGAATAGTCAGTTCCACTCTCGGGAGGAGAACGTACCGACACTGTTTTTACAAAAAAAATGCTCTTCCGAAATTAAATTTCGGAAGAGCACTCCAACTTCTCACAAATCTTACTTACTTCACGAATTTACCGGAACGAATAACTTTTCCGTATTGCATACGAACAATATAAGCTCCGTTTGCAAAATCAGCTACACTATATTTATCAGGATTAGTCAAATATTTAACCAAACCACCGTCGACACTGTAAATCCAAGCTTTATCAACATTTATAAAGTTAATCACATTGTCGGCAACATAGAAACTCGATACCTCGCTATTAACGTTGTTGATACCTTCCGGAGTCTGATCGAGACCTTCCGGTTCTTCAGGAGTACCCTGATCATGATTATCTGCCGGAGCCGGACGAGGTTCATTGTCTCCAGAAATTTCTACTCCAAAATCGATTGAGAACCCTTTCGCATGCAGTCCTGTCGGCAAGAACGAACCTTCGAACCATGCATCGGAGAATACGATACGCAAACGGCTCTTACCCGGACGAGCGTCAGTAGGTACAGTAAATGTATGAGTAATACCCGTTGTTTGGAATTCCGGAGTTTGATCACGCAACTTACCTAAACGGAACAGACGTTCGCCTTGAGCAGGGTTTTCATCGATCGGATCTGGATTGAAAGTTCCGCTACCATCCAAATCCATCCAACCACCGGCAAAACAATATTTTAAACCGTCAGAAAAATCTGCACATTTGATTGTAAGAGTAACTTCCTGACCTTGTTCTACCTTCAAAACTTTATCAGTAGCATTCACATACTGTGTTCCGTCAGTCTGAGGACCATTAGCATGATATTCAATATTCTGAGTAGCTCCGACTGTAGTGAAATCAGTTACATAACGTTGTTGACGTGCAATATCAGCTCCCTCACAATTCGGGTCCATCTGACTGATACCATAAGAATCATCATTTCTGACAGGCAAAGCATCTTGATCTGCACGAGCCACTTCTACCCATTCTATCGGAGAATACGTTTTCAAATCGGTAGAAACCGCACGCACCCCGATAAACGGTTGATCATCGGCATTTTCAAAAATAATATCGCCAACATAAACAGCCCATTGCGTAGTGCGAGCTATTTCAGAAATACGCCCCTCTTCACCATTCTTATAAAGAATTTCGAAATGATCGACATTAGCCTCGTCATTGAATAATAAATCCCAATCGGCACGATCTTCTGCAGCTTTATCCAACTTCCAGTTTGCTTTAATAGAAAGAGAAGTCTTGGTTTCTTCTTTTACTTCTACAACCACATCCTGTACGTTAGCCGGTACGGTCTTAACATTATCGTTGATCTCCAATTTTCCAACATAAAGTTTATAATTATCGTCCGAACCTTTTACTCGCAAACCGATACGTTCGATCACATCACCCTGATTGATTCCGGAAAGCATAATTTTCTTTTCCTGCCAGGTAGTACCTGTTGTCTCACCTACGGGAAATTCTAACCAAGTACCGTCTTGCTTTTTCAAAATAACATACAAATTGGTTGCATTATTACCTTCTTTACCGCTTTTTACGGCAATATTAGCATAAGCTCCCGATGCACTCGATGTAAGCGCAGTCTGGAAAAGAACGATATCTGTACCTGCAGAAGTAGCTTCTCCTGTCAACTTCAGACAAGAACCTCCGGTATAAGAATCGTCATGAGAAAATTCCGGTTGAATTTTATCACTTGCCGTCAGAGTTCCCGGCTCAGTCACCAACCAACGGTAGGTCGGCACACGATCCTGATTAGCCATATTATACCATGCACCGGCAGTCTTTTTCCCTTTATAATTATAACGGTCACCATTACCTAAATTAAAATAGGTGGCAAAAGGTAAGTTCCCTTGAATGGCCGAACGTTCGGGAATCCACGTTGCCAAACCGGCAAATGTAGAAAGAGGTAATTTATCTCCTTCTTTTTCCCAATTGTTTCCTGTATCACTTATTTCAGGACGATTTAACGGATTGCGGTTACCTCCTGAAAAAGCACGTTCGAGCAAAGATTGATAATTGCTTTGTGCCTCATAAGCGTCTGCTCCTGAATTATAAGTCCAAAAACGGCTTGCATTATGTTCTCCCCAAAGACAAATACCGCACTTCTTATCATCCGAAGTAGCATTCAATCGAGACCAGCCACGATCCATACTTACGATCCATACGCCTGCATAAAGTCCCTCAGACGTACCCATAACTTCTTCCGCCTTACGGACAGAAGCTCCCATATTATAAGAAAAATCCGAAGCTGCATAATTCAACATCGTATGAGCAGTACGTCCGGTTTTATCACCAAACAAGGCATTCGGATTACCTAAAATAGATGACATTGCCGTATATAATCCCAAATGGAAATTATCAAATCCACAAGCAGCGGCTTCTTTATACAATGCCTTATTGAAAGCAATCGTAGTTTCACTGGTATATCCAGTATCTTCCCAGTTATAGTTGATACCGTCTGCACCGAAATACATCAAGCAATTGATCATAGGTTTCACATACTTGAACGTACCATCAGTATTCTTCTCGCTGATTATTCTATTCCATTCTCCAGAAGTAACTCCCCAGCTTTCAAAAAATTTAATGCCGCTCATGATATTGGTTCCGTTCTTGTGTGCAGCATCAACCCATGCACCTGGAGCAGTAAAGAAACTATGATTCCATGACCCGAACAAATTGGTATAATTCCACATAGAGAATACATCATCCGCAAAATTAGTCGTAGGCTGGCCTACGGCTCCGTCTTTACCTGTACTCATCGGAATATTCATCCAAAGATCACGTTTTTCATACGTATCGGGAAGAAGACGATTAGCACGGTCTATAATCTGAGCTTTACGTACGTGCGAACGAATAAATGCAATATTTGAAGGAAGGATACCCTTGGCAGCAAATTCTTCTTCTGTCGGATAATTACGTCCCTCCTGCAAAGCATTATAGAACAATTCCATTAAATCTACATCCACAAATCCGGAAAAATCATACACCTCATTCGTTGTAGTTTCCGACATCTGTGACATAGCTGTGCCCGGTGTGCCCATAACAGCGCAACATACCATAGCACCGATAATCAAGTGTCTCTTTTTCATAAGCAAATAATTTAAAATTAGGTTGTTTAGTTAATGAATAGTATTTCGGCACGATGCCGAAATACTATTCCTGTTTTCTCATATTATTAAAAGTTAGGCTGGTCTATATCCCACCATAAGCGCGTAGCCTGAAGATCAGCACCACCCAGCGCTTTAAGACCGGTAGTTTGAATATCCCGAATAGAAGCATCATCGGTATTCGGGAAAGGCATACGGCGAATCAAATCTCCATCAGATAAAGAGCCATCTCCGTTGCCCGGATTTATAACCGGGAATACTTTTGGATAGCCCGTACGGCGCATATCCACCCAAGGTTCATAACTGTACGGATATGCAGCGATGTATTTCTGGGTAATGATTTTTTCGAGTTTAATCTCACGAGTATCTCCATCGTTCCACTTTACTCCGATTTGGGTAACGCTCGGTTCATTATTTACAATACCTTGCGGATCGACATAAGTATAGGCAACAGGAGTTTCGAGATTTTTATATTCATCGAGACGAGTAACATAAGTCGATGCCATTTTCATATCCCGGTCTTCGAGATAGGCATTGTCAAGTCCTCGATTATAGAAAAACGATTCCGATCCTCCCATATCCCAACCATAAAGACGGCCTTCTGCACGCAAGAAGTCCACTTCCGACATTTTCATCAAATAAAGAGGTGGTGCATATCCTGCAAATACTTGCGCGCTCAATTTACTGCATCCGGCATAAGGATTAGAGCCTGACGCCTGACCGGTTCCCGGAGTAACACCTTCCCGCATACCGATAATACGTGTATTAGCCGGAGTCGCTTCTCCTGTCGTCTTATTTACAAAAGCATTTCCATTCTTTTCGAACACATAATCGGCGTAAGGGTGATTCAGACTTTTAAGCAAACTTTCGAATGATGCGCTCAAGCGGGAATCTCCCCAAGTATTGGTTATCTCCAAAAGCGGATGAGTCATTCCTAAATACATAGGACGCAAACCGATCTCATCATCCGTACTCTCGATAACACCATCACGAACAGCTTCTTCCGCCCATTCTTTTGCCATTGGGTTATCGACCTTGACAATGTGCATCGCCATACGCAACTTAAACGAATTGGCAAAACGAATCCATGTCTCGACATTGGTCGCTTTCATCATAGATAAGTCGGACAAATGCTGACTCATCTGGCCTTTAACTTTCGATTTATACCATTCCGGTTTCTGATCGAAATAGTGAAGACATTTGAGAACGGTATCTACATTTGCCTTAATATTCACATAAATAGTTCGCAAATCATTATACGTAAACGGCGAGCTCTGTTTGTTCGCCTTGAAATCGACATACGGAAACGGTCCGTACAAATCGGCGATTTCCTGAGAGGCATAATTGAATAAAAGCAGGAAAATCGCTTTCATTTCGGGAATAGAGTCTATTTCCGGACGGTTTAACAGTGGTACAAATACATTTTTGGAAATCTCATAGCAGGAGAATGGTCCCGGATTGAAATCGGGACTTACGGCATAGATATGTCTCAGCTCCCCGTACATAAAATCGGAATGCGGAACAACCGAGAATTGTGCATAGTTATCGGGTCCTAAAGAAAATTGACGTTGATAGGAGTGTGCTCCAGGCATCTGGCCTTCTTTTCCACCTCGCATAGCGTATATTCCACCGCGAGCCTGTCTAAAAGAGGTGTTCAACGCCTGAATAGCAGCATCTAATCCCTCTTCCGAAATAGATTTCATATAATCGATACTGTCTGCTGCTCCATGGTAGATCGTATCATCTACCTTTATTTCTGTCTGGTCGAAATCGTCTGTCGGGATATCATAATCCAGACATGATTGAAAGACAAGTAGTGCAACCGATCCCAAAAGCGTGAAAAATATTTTGTTTTTTTTCATAAGATATACTGCTTTATGATTAGAAATTAACATTCAAAGAGAATCCGAATGATCGTGATGAAGGCATGTTGAACATCTCAAATGCTCCGGCTCCGTTAGCTGTAGAAAGCGATACATCGGGATCGACCGGACTGTCCTTGTAAATAAAAAACAGGTTGCGGGCAATGAACGAAAGAGTCAAATTCTTATTTTCTCCAATCAGATTACGGAACGTGTAACCCAAAGAAAGCTCTCGCAAACGGAAATTGGTACCGTTATAGATATATTGCGAAGAAGCCGGCGATGCTCCTCCGATACCTTTATAATAAGACGAGATCGGCACGACTCGATTACTGCCATCGGGTAGATACATTCCCGGCTGCGAGCCATAATCAGAAGCTATGAGATTGTGTTGCTCTGCATATTGACGGGCTTCGGCCGTACGTTCCGACAAACCTGAACCGTCGAGATAGGCTTCGGTAAACGAAATTACTTTACCGCCAATGCGACCGTTGATCAGGAAGAACAAAGAGAAATCTTTATAGCGAATGGTATTGCTCCAACCCATTTGCCATTTCGAATTCATATTGCCGGCATAAACGCCATACTGCTTGTTCGCCTCAGTTTCTAATTGAGGTTTACCTTCGGAATCGAGAACATAATACCCCTTTTCATCGCGCTTGAAATCCGTCACATACATATCTCCGATAGAGCCGCCTTTACGGTAACGTACACGAACTCCCATCAAATCGTTATAAATGAGTTTTTCACTACCATCCTCTTCGTATGAAGTCTCGAGTATCTTATTATCATTGAATGATACGTTATAAGAAGTTTTCCAAGACCAGTTCTTCCCGAAACGGAAATTATACCCGACTGTAGCTTCGATTCCCTGATTGCGAACCTTGCCAGAGTTTACAGGTTCTGACAAGCCGGATGCATTCGTCGCTATCATATAAAGATCTTGCATCTTAGAGTTATAATAGGTAAGGTCTAAATTGAGTCGATTATCTAAAAACATCATTTCGACACCGGTCTCAACGGACTTTGTCTTTTCGGGTAACGGATTAGCAAAACGAGCATATGCACTCGGTGAAATAACTCCGGTTTTAAGATCTTCTGTCCCTTTTGCATAAACCTGATTAGGAATAGAGTTACCTACTTCTGAATAAGAGAGGCGATACTTCAAATAACTGAACCAATCAGGTAATTCAACAAGAGAGCTGACAATGGCATTGGCACCGACTCCGAAATAACCATAGTTATCTGGAGTACCACGGTCAGAAAATTGCTTATATGCACGATACCAGTCACGACGATAAGATCCGTCGATATATACTTTTTCCTGCCAGCCCAATTGAGCCGTAATAAGTGCGGCTTTATCCCAATCTGTCAACTTAGTAGTCTTGGTAGCAGATGTTCCTCCGGCATTTGTCTGGAACAAATTGACACGTGTCGAAAGCATTTGATTATTCGGATCTATATAAGTAGCCACCACATCGGTCTTTTGAGTCTCCGTTTCTCGCAAGTGGCCTACCCAACCGGCTGTAGCCGACACGGAAAAATCTCCGAAAGTCTTATTGTAACTCAACAAATAGTCGGTATAGATTTCATTGGCCGTTTCAATGTCTTTCCAATAATTTCCGTAATCATCCATGTTTGAAGGAAGGAATGTCGTTGCATAACGACGACTATCTTTCTTATATTTAGTGTGATCGATGCTGACACGCGCCTGAAAACTCAATCCGTCATAAATATCGGCACGACCGGTTATCGTACCATAGAAACGGTCTTCGTTCACTTTGTTTCGATTCTGATTCATCAACCAATAAGGATTATTTTGTCTAGCTTCCATATACGCCCAGTTTTGCATAGGACCGGAAAGCGCTACACGAGTCGGAGTCAACACATACTGACCCTGGTCAAGTACATAAATAGATCTTACGTTACTGTTCCATGTTCCGTCTATGGCATAATTATTACGATAATAACCGATATCGATATTGCGCGGCATCATGTACATGTGATAAATCGGGTTTCCGGTCGTACCGCCACCGGGACGATTACGGGTCACAGTTTGTACATAATTCATAGACATGTCGAAATGGAGGCGTTTAAAAAATTCATAACTTTGACGGAATGCAAAAGAGTTACGATTGTAAGAGTTACTTTCTAGCATTCCTTTAGAGTGAGAATTACCAAAAGAAAAATAGGTTTGAATCTTATCCGTACCACCTGACAATGCAATCGAGTTGTTGGCAGTAAGACCAGTACGGTAAAAATCGTCAAGGTCGTTACCTGCACTATTACGCAGATATACTTCATGTGTTCGGTCTGCTCCGAACTGGTCTCCATCCAATGGAACATTGATCACCAAATTATCTGCACTGCGTGCCGAAACTTTATCGCCCCAGCTATCGACAGATAACTGATCTCCGATACTCGAGGATGTGACCTCCGCACCATAAATATTTTGAATTTTCGGTGTCAAAAGCGGTGTGTCGAAAGTAAGATTTGAAGAGAAATTGATGGCTAACTTGCCTTCCTTTCCTCTCTTTGTCGTTATCATCACGACTCCAGCCGATCCGTAAAGTGCGGCTGCATTAGCCCCCTTCAACACATTGATAGATTCTATATCATCGGGATTGATCATAGATAGCGGATCGGATCCTTCACCTACGCCAGAACTCGTCATGGTCGTGAGATCGGTCATCTGACCACGAATATTATTGGTCATGGGAACACCATCGACAACAATCAACGGGGTACTAGAACCGAAAACCGACTTGTTACCGCGAAGAATAATTTTCGAAGCTCCTCCGGCGCCACCGGCACTCGGAGTAATAACGACTCCCGAAACTTTTCCTTCGATAGAGTTTGCGACATTCGGATCTTGTACTCTGTTCAGGTCGTCACTTTTAATCTGTTGTGTAGCGTAAGTCAATGATTTCTCTTTACGCAAGATACCCATAGCTGTTACTACAACTTCATTAAGAGCATGGCTCTCTTCTTTAAGAACGACATTTATCTCTTTCTTTCCACCGACAACAATAGTTTGCGAAGTATAACCTACATAAGAGAAAATCAAGGTCGGATTCTCAATGTCTGTAGAAATGCTGTATTTCCCATCCATATCAGACATCGTTCCCTGAGTAGAATTTTTCAAAGCAATACTAACACCGATCAGCGGTTCTCCTTTTTCATCTGTTACGACCCCCTTTACGGTGATCTTCTTCTGAGCAACTCCGCTCTCGGCAGAACTTTTTGTTTCAGTTCTTGCGTCTCCCGTACCTGCATACAAGGACATTCCCTGCAACATAGCAACAGAGATCAGCAAAGCAGCTCTTAGTTTAGCAAAATAGTTTTTTCTCATAAATATAGTTTGATTGATTTTAGTTTTTTCATCAAGATTAAAAGACTGGCATTAGAAGTTTATTACACACTACGATCAATACAAAAAGTTTTTTAGTAATTATTTTTTCATAAATATTTTCGGCATTCAGATTTAAAACTATTATTATATTTCCAAAAACATTTAATAGACAAATAGGTGACTTAAAAAACGTCAGCTACTTTCAATTTTTTTATGTCAACTTTATTGAAAAAAACAGGAAATATCATTTAAAGCAAAAACAAATATCTAAAAATCAATACCATACAATAATATATATTTAACAATAAAAAAAGAAAGATTTTTACTGTCGGCATTAAAAAATCGAGATATACTAAAAAGAGAGTTGTTCCAAAACAAAAAACATTGCCCGGCAGATCCTAAAAACTGAATCTGTCGGGCAATGCTTTTTATGCCTCAAAAACTAAACACTCATTTATTCATCGAATTCTTCATTATCATAATCTACTGCAGAGACCCCGTCCGTAATATTTTCGTTTTCCCGGTAAAGCGCCCAAAGCACTCTATAAGCAATCGTACTTATAAACGAACTCATGACTATAGTAAAAAATACACCTATGACCAGTGCAAGCAACCCCAATACATTCAACAACAATATCGACAAATACAATAATATGAGTTTCCATTCATAACCTTTTGTTATGTACCAACTCCTTTTTAACGCCGCCCTGCATCCTAACTCCGTATCGAGTATAATTATCCCCGCAAAAGAGATGCGAATCATAATCCAACATAACAAGATAGATAAACCCGCCAAAATAAGATAACCGAGTAAAGGTATGAAGACTGAAATTGCCGGCGGAGTTTTTATGGCAAAATCAGCTGCAATAAAAGCAATCAGTCCCAAAACGACAATAACCGATAAAATCAAGATCTCTAACTTCAAATAAGTCCATGCCCGAGACCAAATAGAGAGGAATACACTCATTTTCGGTTCCATCCCGTCAAGAATATTCAAAATCAATTTGCCGAACCCCATTCCAAATCCCCAAGACAATATCGCAGCCAGCAAATTTCCCAAGATATAACGCCCCGAAGTAACATTCTCTCCCGAGATAAGACTCAAAAACAGAGACACAACCATAAAGGCTAAATACAAGCCAACCATAGTAACTCCTTGTTTTTTCATAAAATCCCAAGATTTACGAAACATCATACTTTGGGAAAAAGAAACATTTTCCATAGTTCAAAATTTTTATGATTAATAATAATTTCAGAGCCCGTCGTCTAAGCTCGGCTAAGCTCTATTGTATAATTTAATAATATTCCTCTCAAAAAATTTATTTTTTCAGACGAATCACCTTGCCTCTTTCCGCACTTTTCACGGCAGACTCAAGTATTTCCACAACGATCAGATTGTTCTCTAATGAAGATAAGTCTTGCGGAGAAATTTGTATTTCTTTCCGTACCGCAGCTTTCAGAAAATAGAACGGATCATTATACGGAGTCTTTAATCGAGGAGCAACGACAGAATTTTCCTTCCTATCTGTATAAACCCGCATCTTGACAGGCGTATCTTGATAAATATACCCTTGTGAACCGTAAATGTGCATATCTTTCCTATTCATCGGCCAATTCCATGAACCCATAATCTGAACAGTCGCCGAAGGATACTCAAGTATAATCGTTGCATCATCATCAACTTTAGGATATACATGCGGCTTCTGATGTTTCAAGACCGCATATACACTGACAGGTTTTTGATTGTCAAAAAACCATGTAGCCAAATTCGCCCCGTAACACCCGAAATCAGTCACCGCTCCTCCTCCGTTCAATACCGGATCTGTCAACCACCGGAGAAACTCTTCGCTGCATTTAATCTCGACCGGACCTTGGTGTCCGTCATAAACCTCCATACGGGTTATGTCACCAATACTCTCCTTGTCCTTTATCAAACGATAAGCTTCATGATTCGTATCATACCACGTGGTTTCATAATTGGTCAACAACAATATACCATTCTTCCGCGCAAGTTCTGCCATACGGTTGGCATGTTTCATACTTACGGCAAGAGGTTTTTCCACCATAACATGTATCCCCCTCGGAGCACACGCTTCAACAACCCGCAAATGATCATAAATAGGCTCATATACAATAACAGCTTCAGGTTGCGATTTATCGAGCATTTCCTCTAAATTCTCATAAAAAAGAGAAGGGTCGACCTTTTTCCGTAACGGAGTTTTTTCTCTAAGAGCTGCATCTCTTTCTGCGACTCCGACAATCTGAAAATCGCCTCTATCGAGCCTGGCCAACACTTCATGTAAATGGGAATGAGAAAGACCGGCAATACCCAGCCTTAGCGGAGAGTTATCTTCGGCTCGTAATAAAACGCAACAACAGAAGAACACTAATAAACTTATTGTACGAGGTGCTTTCATAATAATTATGTATGTATTGTAAAATTGAAATCGAATAAAGATTTATCTATATGACGATAAAGTTAACAAAAAACAATAAGTTAAAAAACATTTCCATAAAATTTAAGACGATTCTTATATATTAAGAATGCGAATTCGTATTTTTGTCTTGCAATTTTCAATACAAACAAATGAAAATACGACTTTCTATCTCGGATACAATCAAACAAACATGCCCCGAGTTTACTGCTGGACTTGTCTGTGCTCAAGTAAAAAACAGTTTATATAACGAATCTCTTTGGAAAGAGATTGAAGAGGAAATAACTCAAATCCGACAAGAATACCCTTTAGAAACAATCAATAAACGGGAAACGATACTGGCAACACGGAAAGTATATAAAAACTTAGGGAAAGACCCGAATCGCTATCGTCCTTCAGCCGAAGCTTTATGCCGTCGGTTGACAAAGGGGATGGAATTATATCATATCTCGACATTAGTGGATCTTATCAATTTGGTGTCTATTCGTACCGGATATTCTATAGGAGGTTTTGATGCCGGAAAAATAGAGGGGGACTTTCTGACTTTAGGCGTCGGTAAAGAAAACGAATTATTCCATGCTATAGGACGGGGTATATTGAACATAGAAAATCTTCCGGTATATAGAGATGCAACAGGTCCTATCGGGACACCGACAAGTGACGAAGAAAGGACAAAACTTTCTCCCGATACGACACAAATACTAATCATTATCAACGGATATTCAGGAGAAAACGGTGTAGAAAACGCTATAAAGCTAACGACAGATTTGTTAACCCGTTATGCTTATGCCTGCGATATCGAGACCGACTATGTCCGGACTTATTAAGTTCATTCTCCAGCAACGGATGTTGCGGGAGTTATTTTTATGCCGACTTCCGTAATTCCGGGAATTACATCATCACGCATTCCCTGTTGAACAGAAATAGAATACCTTCCCTTACGGGGGAAATTAAAATCGGTCTTATAAGAAATCGTCTGCTGATAGGAAGCTCCCCAACCCGAACCGAACCATTTCCCATACTCATCGGCCAAGACACAATTCAACGTATCGGTAAACTCCTCTCCTGTTTCCGCTTCACAGGTAATAAAAAGCCACAAGTTTCTATAATTGTAATCGTTGGTATAACGCAAAGACAAATCTATGTCATAGGTACTTATCGTATCTTCAATTACCGGAGAAAAACGCTCTATCACACGCTTATCCCATCCCCGTTCGGGAATGTGATTAAACGTATGATACACGTCCTTTGTGTTACAGGAAAAAAACAGTATCGGCAGACAGAATAACAGTATCACCTTACTCAGGTGTACTTCCCGTCCGGTTGTTGCTATTGTTTTTTCCATTATTGTTGTTCCCATTTCGGTTATTATTTCCACGAACTCCGTTTTGAGAAGAAGCAGTCTCCTGTCCGGTTATCGCTCCGGAAGCCTCGTTTCCGTTATTCCTCTTAAAACCCGGTTTCTTTCGACGGCGATTCTGCCCGTTTCCGCCATTATTACCCGACCGCTTTTTACTTTTGTCAAAACGGGTCAGACTATCTTGCCCCACTACATCCTCAAAATCTTTTTTTACCGGTTCTTGGTCGTCCAGAACTTCAAGTTTATCGGGCTTTATACCTTTTTTATTCAACGCAATGACCTCAAAAACCCGGGAAGCATCTACAGTTACCAGATTTGCGGCTATCTCCTTACTTGTCGAATAGGTCATTTGCCGTTTGAATATATCGGTTTTAAAATGATAATAGGTATTGTCCTTCGTTTCGAGAGCAACTTCCCGGGACGGTAATTTTTTTTGTCCTTCGACATAAGCATCGACCTCAAAATTCAAACAGCATTTCAGCTTGGCACACTGTCCCGCCAATTTTTGAGGATTCAACGATATATCCTGATAGCGGGCCGCGCTTGTCGCCACCGATACAAAATTAGTCATCCAAGAAGAACAACAAAGTTGGCGTCCGCAAGGACCTATTCCCCCGATGCGTCCGGCTTCTTGCCGAGCTCCTATCTGTTTCATCTCGATACGTACCCGAAAAGCCTCGGCCAACACTTTTATCAATTGACGGAAATCGACACGATCATCTGCAATGTAATAGAAAATAGCCTTATTCCCATCTCCCTGATATTCTACATCACCGATTTTCATATCCAGATTCAAGTCTTCAGCAATCTTACGGGCACGCAACATCGTGTCATGTTCTCGGGATTTGGCCTCTTCATATTTTTCCAAATCGTTCGGTTTGGCCTTACGATAAACCCTTTTCAAATCGGGATTATCCAATTTTACCCCATTTTTTTTCATCTGTAACAAAACAAGACGCCCGGTTAAAGTCACCTCTCCGATATCATGACCCGGATTCCCCTCGACAGCCACCATATCTCCTTTTTCAAGATGAATATGGGTGGAATTTTTATAATATCCTTTACGCGTATTCTTAAACTGTACCTCCACCATCTCCGTCTCACTATGAGACTCCGGCAGATCAGACAGCCAATCATAGCACTCAAGCTTATTCGCCCTACATCTTTTTTTCGATATCGGGGTATTCTCGTTATTATTATCTGACGTGTTATTCATATAATCTGTTTTATCAAAAAAAGCTACAGTCAGCACTCAGAATCATAGATTTTGGTGAAGCCTGCAGCCCTAAATATTTATTTGTCGCAGATAAGCCGATCTCTCGTCCTATTTGGCAAAGCTTACCGCACGGGTTTCACGGATAACCGTAATCTTCACCTGTCCCGGATAGGTCATTTCATCTTGAATGCGCTTTGCGATTTCGGTCGACAGGTTTTCCGTTTCAGTATCATCGATCTTATCAGCTCCGACAATTACACGCAACTCACGCCCGGCCTGTATCGCATATGTTTTCAGAACTCCCGGATATGAAAGGGCTAACTGTTCCAAATCATTAAGACGTTTAATATATGCTTCTACAATCTCCCGACGTGCTCCCGGACGTGCTCCCGATATCGCATCACAAACCTGAACGATCGGAGCAAGCAAGCTTGCCATTTCCGTTTCATCATGATGAGCTCCTATCGCATTGCAAATATCGGACTTCTCTTTATATTTTTCCGCTAATTTCATACCCAATAAAGCATGCGGTAATTCCGGTTCTTCATCGGGTACTTTTCCGATGTCGTGCAAAAGGCCTGCACGTTTCGCCTTCTTAGGATTTAACCCTAATTCCGAAGCCATTATAGCACAAAGATTTGCTGTTTCCCGAGAGTGTTGCAACAGATTTTGTCCGTAAGAAGAACGATATTTCATTTTCCCCACTAATCTGATCAATTCGGGATGTAACCCGTGAATACCTAAATCTATAGCCGTACGTTTTCCGGTCTCGATAATTTCCTCCTCGATTTGCTTTCTTACTTTCGCAACTACTTCTTCGATACGGGCAGGATGAATGCGTCCGTCCGTTACCAACTGATGCAATGCCAAACGAGCAATCTCACGACGAACAGGGTCGAACGCTGACAAAACAATCGCCTCGGGAGTATCATCCACAATTATTTCTACACCTGTTGCGGCCTCTAATGCCCGAATATTACGGCCTTCACGACCGATAATACGGCCCTTTATTTCATCTGAATCGATATGGAACACCGTCACCGAATTTTCTATCGCCGTCTCTGTCGCCACTCTCTGAATGCTTTGTATTACAATTCGTTTCGCCTCTTTATTTGCAGTCAGTTTGGCTTCATCCATAATATCATTAATATAAGATGCCGCCTGCGTCTTCGCCTCTTCTTTTAACGATTCGATAAGCTTTTCTTTCGCTTCTTCTGCCGAAAGTCCCGAAAGATGTTCCAAACGTTCAACCTCGGCCTTATGCAAACGTTCCAATTCGGCTTTTTTCTTCTCTACAATTTCTATTTGTGTGTCCAGATTGGCACGTATTGCATCAGACTCAGCTTTCTTTCGTTGCAACTCCTGCTGTTGTTGATTAAGTTGCAGCTCCCGTTGCTTTGCTTTGGCTTCTGCAGACTGCAATTTCGCATTACGTGCATTTGCCTGTTTTTCCATATCTGCCTTCAGATGCAGAAACTTTTCTTTTACTTCAAGCAATTTATTCTTTTTAATTACTTCAGCTTCCTTTGCGGCTTCTTCTATAATCGATTGTGCCCGTGTCTTCAACAAGGTCTTTCCTATTACAAAAACCACTGTCGCACCTACCAGCAAACAAACGAGTCCCGTAATCACCAATGATATAATTTCCATTTGTTCTTATTTAATTATTAAAAAAATGCACCACATCAAAGGCAAAAAATGCCCTGTTGCAGTGCAGGAATATATGTCTCTTAAAAAATCTACTTCTGGTTCAAATAGCTATCCAACTCTTCATCTATTTCCCGAATAATTCCGGTAAAAATCTCAACATCCCGTGTCTCCCTCAGCCTTAGATATGCATGAGATAAATCAATAGCCGTCATCGCTAAAAAATCATATATCGATTTCGATTTATCTTTGCCAAACTGCTCTCTATAAGTAGCCAGCTTTTTATTTACCAATGCAGCCGCTTGTCTCACAATCTCCTCATCTTCTCTCCTAATATTCAGAGGGTACTTGCGCCCGGCTATTTCTAAGTGAATTTTAAATTTATCGTTCATAGCATCTATTCATTTAATAAAGAGATGCATTTATCGATTTCCCGCACCAATTTACCAAACCTGTTCCGTGCTGCTTTAATATCGCTCTCACCGAGAGCCAGCCCTCTTGCAGTCAGTAAATCCTGATATTTGATACTCATCTCATCCAAATCCCTCTGCAAGGTTGCAATTGTGCTTTTCTGTTCTTCAATGCGTTTTTCCAATTCCTCTTTTTCGCGCTTCAGAACATTACAACGTCTCATCAACTCTTGTATATGAGCCCGCAAAGTATCCAGTACCCGCTTCGGATTGTCCGCCATTTTATATCAAATTCTATACAAATATAGAGATTCTGATCGAATATTGAAATATATCCGTAGTTATTTTTAATGATATATATGATTTTATTCCGATCCGATTTTATTTTTTGGATCGGAATAAAACAATTAATAGATTATAATTCAAGCATTTATCTTTTTAATATAACTACCGAAGAACGAGGCAAATTTATTTTATTTCCGGAGATTGAGGATATTCCGGCCTCATCGATCTTTCCATCTAAACAAACAATTGTCCAATTCCCGTCCGGAATAGAAATTTCTTGAAGAGAATTATTACCATTAAAAGCGACAAATATTTCGCTCCAAATATCCCCTGCAGCTTTCCCATTCAACCGATAAGCTATAACATTTTCCGGCAAATGTTCTTCAAAATGTAAATTTGACTGTATATCGGTTGTCGTAACCATACGAAATGCAGAATGTTTTTTTCGAAGAGCGATCAATTTTTTATAATAATCGAACAAATCATAATATATCGATTTATTTGCCCAATTAATTTGGTTGATAGAATCTGGAGATTCAAAAGAATTATGTACCAGTTTTTTACTTCTGAAAACCTCTTCCCCGTTAAACATAAACGGAATCCCTTGAGACGTAAATATAATAGTCTGCGCTAATTTATCATATCGAAGCAAATCAGACTCGGAAGTATTTTTCGGTACAGAAACAATAAGTTTATCGACCAGACACAGATCATCATGACTCGACACATAATTTATAGATTGCGACGGATACAAAGCATACGGCGATGTAGAATAATTTATCTGACTATAATCGATTTGGGGATGCTGAGTAGCAGCAACAATACCGAATTTTACACTTTCTTCCAATCCCGATTTTCCCGTAGCAAACCCTCGATTTTCATCTTTCTTAAAACTACCTTTCACTGCATCACGCACATCATCATTAAACACAGCAATGCCCGGCATTTGAGGTGCATTTGTTTTCATTGCCCGTAGCTCCTGAGGATAAGGAGATGGTCCGGCAGTCCAACCTTCACCGTAAACAAAAATGGAAGGATCAATTCGATTTAAAGAATCCCTGAGCATGTTCATCGTTTCCAGATCATGAATTCCCATCAGATCAAAACGGAAACCATCGATATGGTACTCTTTTACCCAATACAGAGCAGATTGAACGATATATCGGCGTACCATTTCTCTTTCTGATGCCGTTTCGTTTCCACAATACGAAGCATCCGAATAAGTGCCGTCAGGATTATGCCGGTAATAATAACCGGGGACCGTCAAGTTAAAATTCGAACCGTCAGTCACGTAAGTATGATTATATACTACATCCATAATTACCCGAATACCATTTTTATGTAAAACCTGTATCATCTGCTTCATCTCACGGATACGGGTTTCGGGCTTATAAGGATCTGTCGAATAAGATCCTTCAGGCACATTATAATTTTTAGGATCATACCCCCAATTATATTTATTTTCATATAACTTTGTTTCATCGATAGAGCCGAAATCAAAAGAGGGTAAAAGATGAACATGTGTAATACCCAGTTCTTTTAAATGATCTATTCCCGTTTTCAAACCTTCAGGGTTCACAGTTCCCCGCTCGGTGAGAGCAAGAAACTTACCCTTATTTTTAATACCGGATGTCGAATCGATCGAGAAATCCCGATAATGCATCTCATATAAAATAATATCCGTGAAGTTTTTTAACGGTGGCCGTATATCTTTATCCCAACCTTCAGGATCTGTATCTTGCATGCGTATAATTGCCCCTCTGTTGCCATTTACCCCGACAGCCTTTGCCCAAATTCCGGGAGTCTCGGAAAGCCATTTTTCATCTTTTAATATCCGGTAAGTATAATATTTGCCATAAAGCTCCTCAGAGACAACCGCTCTAAACACTCCTGTATCAACATCTTTATCCATAGTGATTATTCTCTCAGGATCTCCATTCTCTCCATTATCATATATCCTAATCTGGACAGCTTCTGCTGTAGGAGTCCATAATACAAAACGTGTTTTGCCATCTGCTACGGTTACTCCCAAATCATCCCCCACATAAGCCGGATAATCTTCATAACTCTTATAAGCAGATTGTCGGTGATTACAACTGCTAATTACGAACATAAAAATCGCAAATAAAGAAAACGTGAACCACTTCATTGACCTACCAATTAATTTAAGAACACAGATCCATACTTTTATCTATAAAATCTTTAACGTTATAACATATTATCCAATGAAATAGTTTAGCTATTTATATCTTTGCAATCTATTAAAAAATTATCATGCAATATGAAAATTCTCTGGATAGATTTAAACAGTTCTTACGCTCATGCTTCTCTGGCATTACCAGCAATTCATGCACAAATAAAGGGTAACCCGGATATCGAATGGGAAATCGTATCTTGCACTATCAATGAGAATATAGGCATGATCGTAAAGAACGCTGCAAAATGCAAACCCGATATTATTGCAGCGACCGCATGGTTATTTAACAAAGAAATATTATTGCATATTATTTGCAGACTTAAAGCTTTACTGCCTGATAGCAAAGTCATATTGGGCGGACCTGAATTTTTAGGAAATAACAAAGATTTTTTACTTTCAACACCATTTGTCGATTGTGTATTTCGAGGTGAAGGAGAAGAAAACGTCCCACTTTGGCTACAAATATGGGATAAACCTGAAAAATGGAATATGATAGAGGGGATTTGTTTTCTCGATTCTCAAAAACAGTATATAGATAAGGGAATAGCCCGCGTACAATATTTCGAAAAACTGACTCCCCCCGAAGAAAGTAAATTCTTTAATTGGGAAAAACCGTTCGTACAATTAGAAACTACCCGAGGCTGTTTCAACACTTGCGCCTTCTGCGTAAGCGGAGGGGAAAAACCCGTACGCACTATCAATACAGAACAAATCCGAAAGAGATTGCAAATAATACAACAGCATAAAATAAAAAACGTCAGGATACTGGACAGGACTTTTAATTATAACAACAAACGTGCTTTGGAATTATTGAAGCTTTTCCGGGAATTTTCGGGAATTCGATTCCACCTCGAAATTCATCCGGCATTACTGACCAACGAACTGAAAACCGCATTAGCAGATATGCCGACAGGTTGTTTACACCTTGAAGCCGGAATACAGAGTTTACATGAAAATGTACTTATGCAAAGCCGACGATCAGGAGATTTACAACGCTCTCTCGAAGGATTGAGATATTTATGTTCTTTAACCAACATGGAAACACATGCCGATCTAATAGCCGGACTTCCGCTATATAAATTAGAACAAATATTCGAAGATATTCATGTCCTCGCCCATTTCGGAGCCGGAGAAATTCAACTCGAATCATTAAAAGTCCTACCCGGGACAGAAATGCGAAAAAGAGCTGAAGAATGGGGTATCCGCTATTCTCCTTATCCTCCATACGAAGTATTGGAAACGAATGAAATAACCGCCGAAGAATTACAATACGCAAGACAATTATCCCGGTTACTCGACGGTTACTACAACACTCCTGTCTGGCAAAAGATCACACGCCAATTAATATTATCAGAATCCGGATTTTTAAAAAGCTTTTTGAACTTTCTTATCGCTTCCGATGTAATAGACAAGCCTTTAAGTATAGAGAAAAGAGGTCTGCTCCTTTACGATTTCTGTAAACAGGTATATCCCGAATATACCGTCCACGTATCTGTTGCATGGATTATTGCCGGACTTTCCTTAAAAAAAGCTCCTGCAGAAAAAGTCATGACAAAACATCAAAATCCCCCGTCTTCATGGAATATTTTACAAGGGAAATATAAAGATTCCCTAAAACTTTGCCGCTTACCTCACAAAACGGGTAATTATTGGTTCGGATTCGAACTTGAAACACAAACTCATGTACCGGTCTTTATCGCCGAAAATTAAAGTATTACAGATTTTTATATTATATACGTTTTTAAGAAGAACTTACATTCTTTACCGTTTATATTCTTTATATTTGCGGACAATTAATAAATACAGCACATGGAGTTAAAATACAACAACATCGATTATCTAAATAAATCGATTTCAGTTTTACCCCAAGAAGACAAAGAGAAATTAAAATCTATATTATCGGAAAATTTCTACAAAAAAGGAGAAATTATCAGCAGTGTAAAAGAGATCGAAGAGCATATATATATTATCTCTCAAGGCGGCGCTAGAGTTTTTTATCTTAAAGACGGGAAAGAAATTACTTTTTCATTCGCTTTTGATCAAGACTTGATCCTTTGTCTCAATTCGCAAATCAATAAGCCCGAACTGCCTAAAATCATCGAGTTCCTCGAAGATTCTCATGTAATAACCATAAATATCAATTTATTTTCACAGCCCTTAAAAATAAGAGATATTACAACAGCACAACGTATAAACCGCATTCTGCTCGATTACAGCTATTTCCTGGAAGAAAGAATCATTAATTTACAATGCAGAAGCGCCCGCGAAAGGTATGAATGGGTCGTGACGCGTTACCCTCGTTTATTACAACGAGCTACATTAGGACAAATTGCCTCGTTCTTAGGAATCACCCAAGAAACGATCAGTAGAATACGTTCTGAAAAATACCCGCTTTGATCAAACTTAGTTGATATGTTAATTTCCAAAGGATAAAATTGTTAATTTAACACAGCATTTAACGAGATTTACAATCTCAAAAGAATTATTTTTGACATATATCAAAACACAATTCCTTTTATCACGGTACATTTGTACCCAAATTTAGATTGTTTGAATTTCTAAGGTATAGAAGATTGGTAAATTTTCGTAGGGAAGTTGATTCCGTAACGGCAAGATACATTCTATTCCTTCTTTAAAAAATAGGTATTAGATATATCAATATTAAGACAAATATGAAAATTCGGAAAGCTATGATTATTCAATCACAACGAGTAATTTTATCGACAGCAATATGCTTGTCACTTTTTTCATGCGGTAAACAACAACAAAGTGGGTTTAACATGGTAAAAGAATACCCAGTCACCACTTTACAACCGGAATCAGTAGAACTGAATACTTCCTATCCGGCAACAATCAAAGGTCGTCAAGATATAGAAATCAGACCTAATGTCAGCGGATTCATTACACAACTTTGTGTAGATGAAGGTGCAACTGTTCACAAAGGACAACTTCTATTCGTTATAGATCCTGTCCAATATGAAGAAGCAGTTAAAGTTGCCGAAGCAGCAGTTAAAGTTGCTGAAGCTAATGTAGCCACAGCCCAACTAACAGCAGACAACAAAGCGGAACTGGCAAAAAAGAACATTATCAGCGATTATGACAAACAGATGGCATTCAATACTTTGGCTACTCAAAAAGCAGCATTGGCACAAGCAAAAGCCCAATTAATCAATGCCAAACAAAATTTATCATATACTAAGGTAATCAGTCCGTCCAACGGTGTTGTCGGCACAATTCCCCTACGTGTAGGAAGTTTGGTAAGCCCCAGTTCGGCAACTCCATTAACAACCGTTTCCGATAACTCTGAGATGTTTGCCTATTTCTCATTAAACGAAAAGCAGATTCTCGAATTGGCACGCGAACATGGAGCAAACAATCTGGTACAAAATCTTCCGGAAGTTCAACTAAAATTATCAGATGGAACTTTATATAATAAAAAAGGAAAAATCGCCACAATCAGCGGAATTATAGATCAGTCAACAGGGACTTCCAACTTGCGTGCAGCATTCCCAAACCCCGACCAGTTACTTCGTAGCGGAAATACAGGAGATATACTTGTTCCGATAAAGCTTGATTCAGCCATTTTAGTTCCTCAAGCCGCGACATACGAAATGCAAGATAAACGATTTGTATATATCGTACAAGATGATTCTACCGTAAAAAATACGGAAATAAAAATCCTAAATGTAGATGACGGGAAAAACTTTGTAGTAACGTCAGGACTAAAAGCTGGAGACAGAATTGTTCTTGAAGGTGCAGGTACCCTGAAAGACGGTGCTCAAATAAAACCGATCTCACCTGAAGAAGCTGCAGCCAAACTGAAAGCGATGACACAAACACAAGCTGCCGGAAAAAATAAATAATAAATTCATAAACAGTATAATAAAGATATGAAGCTAGATAGATTTATAAACCGCCCTGTGCTTTCGACGGTTATTTCCATTTTGATAGTCATTTTGGGAATATTAGGGTTGGTATCCTTACCTATTACACAGTATCCGGATATCGCCCCCCCTACCGTACGTGTATCTGCAACTTATACCGGAGCTAATGCCCAAACTGTATTGAATAGTGTAATCGCACCTCTGGAAGAACAGATAAACGGGGTAGAGAATATGATGTATATGACCTCAACGGCATCTAATAACGGAGAAGCAAGCATCGAGGTCTATTTCAATCAGGGAACAGATCCGGATATGGCTGAAATAACCGAACCAGGGAACAGCCCCGGATAGGCCTGCCGTAAACGTACAAAACCGCGTTACTAAAGCTCAAGGGTTCTTGCCGTCAGAAGTTACCCAAATCGGTGTGACGACACAGAAACGCCAAACCAGTATGTTATTGGGATTTGCTATTTATAGTACAGATGATCGATATGATATAAAATTTCTCGAAAACTATGCAAACATTAATATCATACCTGAAGTAAAACGTATTCCCGGTGTCGGAGATGCAATGGTGATGGGTGCAGACTATTCCATGCGTATCTGGTTGAAACCAGATGTTATGGCACAATATAAATTGATGCCTACCGACGTATCCGCTGCTTTAGCAGAACAAAATATCGAAGCTGCACCAGGTCAATTCGGCGAAAACGGAAATCAGTCGTTCCAATATGTCATGCGATATAAAGGACGTTTACAAACTGAAGAAGAGTTTGGAGACATTGTTATCAAAGCTACTGAAAACGGAGAAATTCTACGATTAAAGGACATTGCTACAATTGAACTTGGACGATTAACATACGGGTTTGACAACAAAGTCAACGGACATAATGGTGTTACCACCATCATATTCCAAACAGCAGGATCGAATGCAACCCAAATCATCAAAGATATAGAAGCATATCTTGCTCAAGCGGAAAAACAATTCCCGTCAGGAATAAAAACTGAAGTCTTATTAAATGCCAATGACTTCCTTTTCGCCTCTATCGAGGAGGTTATCAAAACATTAGTCGAAGCATTTATTCTCGTATTCTTCGTAGTATATATATTCTTACAAGACTTCCGTTCTACATTGATCCCAGCTATCGCTATCCCGGTAGCCCTCATCGGTACATTCTTTGCTTTGTACCTGATCGGATTTAGTTTGAACTTGTTGACTCTATGTGCTATGGTGCTTGCCATTGCGATAGTCGTCGATGATGCAATAGTCGTCGTCGAGGGCGTCCATGCGAAACTTGACCAAGGATATAAATCATCCCGTAAAGCTTCCATCGATGCCATGAGTGAATTAGGTGGTGCTATCGTTTCTATTACATTGGTAATGATGTCCGTATTTATCCCTGTAAGTTTCATGGGAGGTACATCCGGTACATTCTATCGCCAATTCGGATTGACTATGGCTATAGCCATTGGGTTCTCAGCTATCAATGCATTGACTCTTAGTCCGGCATTATGTGCTTTGTTTTTGAAACCTCATCAGAAAGAAGGAGAAAAGAAAATGAGTTTAATAGACCGTTTTCACACTTCTTTCAACACGGCATATGACATCGTACTCAAAAAATACAAACGCCAGACATCGTTCTTTATAAATCATAAATGGCTATCTATAGGGACGGTAGTCCTTAGCGTTATAGTATTAGTTTTCTTGATGAGATCAACCCCGACAGGACTAGTACCCAACGAAGATACAGGAACAATCTTTGCTATGGTATCTATGCCTCCCGGAACATCTATGGAACGTACTGATGCCATGATGCAAAAAGTTGACAGCATGATCGCTGCTATCCCGGCCGTAAAAGGACGAACTCAAATTACGGGATATAACTTTGTTGCTGGACAAGGTAATTCTTACGGATCTATCATCGTCAAACTAAAAGATTGGAAAGAGCGTAGCTCGGAAGAAAGTTCGGACAATATCATTAAAATGCTATATGGGAAGTCTGCCCAAATATTTAATGAAGGACAGATTCTTTTCTTCGCACCTCCTATGATTCCGGGTTACGGAGTAAGTAGCGGTTTCGAACTCAACTTACAGGATAAAACCGGAGGAGATTTGAACGATTTCTTTGAAGTCGCTCAAAATTTCTTAGCAAAGCTGAATGCCCGTCCGGAAATTGCTGCAGCACAAACAGCATTTAGTCCGGTATTCCCCCAATACATGATCGATATTGATGCGGCAAAATGTAAGCAAGCCGGCATCAGTCCGAGAGATATTCTCACTACATTACAAGGATATTATGGAGGTTTGTATTCTTCAAACTTCAACCGTTTCGGTAAACTATACCGGTTCATGATCACTCCTTTGCACTA
>OBWB01000019.1_pt1 | contig 161558 bp, 130 predicted proteins | sample 1476261 | NCBI WGS metagenome assembly OBWB01 (sample SAMEA2580038, study PRJEB22360) | human gut metagenome | biome: human gut; feature: human-associated habitat; material: faeces | place: Denmark | collected 2008/2010 | reverse complement strand
TGATGAACGATGTTTCCGATACTTCAAAGATACTAAAATGAAAGCAAATCACAACTGACAAGAGGATTGAGTTCAACCGCTCCCTGATGTTTCCGATACTTCAAAGATACTAAAATGAAAGCAAATCACAACAAGAACGATAAGAAGACTTATGGCTAATTTGATGTTTCCGATACTTCAAAGATACTAAAATGAAAGCAAATCACAACTTGCTGGCCGCACCATAAAGAGGGCAATACGATGTTTCCGATACTTCAAAGATACTAAAATGAATACAAAATTCTGTATAAAGGATTAATAAATTGAGAATGTAAGATTATATAATAAATGTTGATTATACTCATTTCTATAAAAGTAGAGAAAAGTGCTATTATGATATTAATATAGATGTAGTTAGACTGAAGAGATCACAGTGTAAAGAAGAATATTTGATAAGTTGTAGGAATAATAGATTTTATTTTTCCCCTCAAATATAAATTAGGCTGTAATATTTTGTATTACAGCCTAACTGATATTGTAAGATTAAGGGGGTTAGTCCTCAATAGCAGCCTGGGCGGCAGCGACCCGTGCGATAGGTACACGATAAGGACTGCAACTCACGTAATTCATGTTGAGAGAGGCACAGAACTTGACAGATGATGGTTCTCCGCCGTGTTCACCGCAAATACCGACTTTCAGTTTCGGTTTGGTAGCACGACCTTTTTCTGTACCCATACGTACCAATTGTCCTACACCTTGTTGATCGAGGATTGCAAACGGATCGTTTTTTAATATTCCTTTTTCTTGATATATTTTCAGGAACTTACCAGCATCATCTCGAGAGAATCCAAATGTCATTTGGGTCAAGTCATTTGTTCCGAAAGAGAAGAAATCGGCTACTTCCGCTATTTTATCGGCAGTTAATGCAGCGCGGGGAACTTCGATCATTGTTCCTACTTTATATTCGATTTGATCATTGCGTTCCGAGAACACTTTTTCTGCAGTTTGATGAATGATAGCAGCCTGCATTTTTAATTCTTCGACTATGCCTACCAGAGGAACCATGATTTCAGGAATCACTTTTGCTCCTTTGGCTTTTGCATCGAGTGCAGCTTCGATAATGGCACGAGCTTGCATCTCGGTAATTTCAGGATATGTACATCCCAATCGGCAGCCACGGTGTCCTAACATAGGGTTGAATTCTTCCAACGAATCGCATGCAAGTTTTACTTCTTCTATAGAAAGCCCCATCTCTGCGGCCAGTTCTTTTTGTGTAGCTAACTGGTGAGGTACGAATTCGTGCAAGGGAGGATCGAGAAGACGTATCGTTACTCCGAAACCGTCCATTGCCATAAAGATACCTTCGAAGTCCTGACGCTGCATAGGAAGCAGTTTCTTCAAAGCTTCTCTGCGGCCTTCTTCATCTTTAGAAAGAATCATTTCTCGCATGGCTTTAATTCGATCACCTTCGAAGAACATGTGTTCTGTACGGCAAAGTCCGATACCTTTTGCTCCGAATTTACGTGCAACGGCAGCATCCTTAGGCGTATCGGCATTGGTTCTTACATCCATTTTGGTGTATTTCTCCGCCAACTCCATAATTTTTGCAAAATCTCCGCTTAAATCGGCATCAACGGTGTTTACCTGTCCGTCATAAACTTCTCCGGTCGATCCGTTCAGAGAAATCCAATCTCCTTCTTTATAAATGTGACCGCCCATTTCCAAAGTGCGGGCTTTGTAATCTACTTTTATTTCTCCAGCTCCCGATACACAGCATTTCCCCATGCCACGAGCTACTACGGCTGCGTGGGAAGTCATACCTCCTCGAGCTGTCAGAATGCCTTGAGCTACGTTCATTCCGCGTAAGTCTTCCGGAGAGGTTTCGATCCGTACCAAAATTACTTTTTTCCTTTTTTCCGCCCATTCTTCCGCATCATCTGCGAAAAATACGATCATTCCGGTTGCTGCACCCGGAGATGCAGGAAGACCTTTGGCTACGACTTTAGCCTCTTTCATCGCTTTTTTATCGAATACCGGATGTAATAATTCATCCAGCTTTTGCGGTTCCATTCTTTTGAGTACGGTTTTCTCGTCGATAACACCCTCTCGAAGCATATCCATGGCGATTTTTACCATAGCAGCTCCGGTACGTTTTCCGTTACGGGTTTGCAATAACCATAACTTACCGTCTTGAATCGTAAATTCAAGGTCCTGCATGTCTTTGAAGTAGTCTTCGAGTTTCTGTTGTGTTTCGATCAGGTCTTTAGCACAAGCAGGCATCGCTTCTTCCAACGAAGGGTATTTGCTTGCACGTTCTTCTTCCGATATACCTTGCAATGCAGCCCATCTGCGAGATCCTTCGATCGTGATTTGTTGTGGAGTTCTGATTCCGGCAACGACATCTTCTCCTTGTGCGTTGATCAGATATTCACCGTTAAATATATCTTCTCCGGTAGCGGCATCTCTCGTAAATGCAACTCCGGTAGCAGAAGTTTCACCCATATTACCGAATACCATTGCCTGTACGTTTACGGCAGTTCCCCATTCTTCGGGGATTTGGTTCATGCGGCGATAATAGATGGCCCGTTCGTTCATCCAACTATCGAATACGGCACAAATAGCTCCCCATAGTTGTTCCCACGGAGAATCCGGAAAATCTTTTCCTGTACGTTCCTTTACAGCAGCTTTGAACTTCTTTACTAAGAGTTTGAGGTCTTCGACTTCCAGTTCGGTGTCGTTTTTTACCCCTTTTTGTTTTTTAACTTCGTCCATTACCTCTTCGAACGGATCGATATCTTCTTTACTTTTGGGTTTCATTCCCAATACAACATCTCCGTACATTTGAACGAAACGGCGGTAAGAGTCCCATGCAAAGCGAGGGTTTCCCGATTTTTTGGCAATACCTTCTACCGCTTCATCTGTCAGTCCTAAATTTAATACCGTATCCATCATACCCGGCATAGAGACTCTTGCTCCGGAACGAACGGAAACTAATAAGGGGTTTTTTGCATCACCGAATTTTGTTCCCATCAGATTCTCTACATGGGCCATCGCTTTTTCTACATCAGCCTTAATTAATTTTACAACTGCATCTTTCCCTTCTTTATTATAGGCTGTACAAACTTCAGTTGTGATCGTGAAACCGGGAGGTACAGGAACTCCGATCAGATTCATTTCAGCAAGATTGGCACCTTTTCCTCCCAACAGATTCTTCATGTCAGAACGGCCTTCTGCTTTGCCGTTCCCGAAAGTATAAACACTCTTCATAGTATAAATAAAATTATTAATATGTCTTTGTTCTTAAAATAAATGTAACAAAGGGTTAACTCTTTACAAAAATATGAGTTATGATTAAATATGCAAAAATTCTGAGAATAATTTTGACCTGTCATTGATTTTTGGAATATCCGTATAGATTGTTTAAGAAATATGCTTAACTTTGACCAAATTTGTTTTTGTTTTAAAAGTACTATTTTGGCACGTAAAAAGAAAGAGCTTCCTGTTATAGAACAGGTCGAAATTACAGATGTGGCTGCTGAAGGCAAGGCAATAGCTCGGATTGACGATTTAGTCGTTTTTGTTCCGTTTGCCGCTCCCGGAGATATTGTCGATTTGCAATTATATAGAAAAAAACATCGTTATGCTGAAGGGCGGATATTGAAGTATCATAAGTATTCCGAAATGCGTGTTGAGCCATTTTGTTCGCATTTTGGTGTATGTGGAGGATGCAAGTGGCAGCATATCCCGTATGAAAAACAAATAGCATATAAACAACAGCAGGTTTTTGATAACCTTTCTCGAATCGGAAAAATCGATTTACCGGAAATTTCTGCGATAAAAGGCTCGGAGAAGACTCGTTTTTACCGTAATAAGCTGGAATTTACTTTTTCGAATAAGTCTTGGCTTACTCAAGAAGAATTGCAGTCTACACAAACTTTTGATTCTCGAAATGCTTTAGGATTCCATATTCCCGGAATGTTCGATAAGGTACTGGATATACAAACTTGCTGGCTGCAGGATAATATCTCTAATGACATTCGGTTGGCTATTCGAAAATTCGCTCTTGATCATGATTATTCTTTTTTTGATCTGAGAGAGCAGCGGGGATTGATGCGTAATATCATAATTCGTACGGCATCTACTGGTGAGGTTATGTTGATCGTCGTTTTTTTTGAAAATGATAGGTCTAAGATTGACGCTATGATGGAATATCTTGCGGAGACCTTTCCTCAAATTACTTCTTTATTATATATAATAAACCAGAAAGCTAATGATACGATTACCGACCAAGAGGTTCATGTGTTCAAAGGTCGGGATTATATATTGGAGTCGATGGAGGGATTACAATTCAAAATAGGACCTAAATCTTTTTATCAGACCAATTCTGAACAGGCGTATGAGTTATATAAAGTAGCTCGAGATTTTGCTGGGCTTACCGGAGAAGAACTTGTTTATGACTTATATACGGGAACTGGGACTATTGCAAACTTTGTGGCCTGCCGTGCCCGAAAAGTGATAGGAATAGAGTATGTTCCGGAGGCGATTGAAGATGCAAAGGTAAATTCTGAATTGAATGGCATCAGTAATACATTGTTTTATGCCGGAGATATGAAGGATATTCTTACACAGGATTTTATAAATGAACATGGCCGACCTGACGCTATTATTACCGATCCTCCGAGAGCCGGGATGCATGATGATGTCATAAAGACCATTTTGTTTGCCGAACCTGTAAAAATCGTTTATGTCAGTTGTAATCCTGCAACTCAGGCGCGGGATCTGAATCTGTTGGATGAAAAATATCGTGTCGAAAAAGTTCAGCCGGTAGATATGTTTCCACATACTCATCATGTAGAAAATGTAGTATTGTTGGTAAAAAAATAAAGGGGGAAATAACGTTATCTCTCGTATTCGGAATAAATAAGGAAAATGGAAAGCTCAGGGGGACTTTTTGCTTTCCGTTTCTTTTTGTGTATTGATACTTGAAAAATAATTTAAAATAAGAAGATGGAAAAGGAAAGAACTTTAAGAGATTCTGTTCTCGTGCGTTGGTCTGCGTTGGGAATTGTCGCTTTCACCATGATGGCGGCATATTTTGTAAACGACATTATGGCTCCGCTGAAAACTATGTTAGAAGCTAATTTAGATTGGACCAGTCGTGATTTTGGATTCTTTACGGGAGCATATAGCTTTTTGAACGTATTTTTGTTGATGTTGATTTGGGGCGGCTTGATGCTTGACCGTTTCGGAATACGATTGACAGGAAAAATTGCTGCGATTTTGATGGTGTTCGGTACGGCTTTGCAGTATTATGGCATGACAGCGAATATTTCGACAGAAGCAACGTTTTTCGGTTACAAGCAAGGTGTTTTTATGGCGGCAGCCGGTTATTCTATTTTTGGAGTCGGAGCAGAAGTCGCAGGGATTACCGTTACTAAAATTATTGCAAAGTGGTTTAAAGGGAAAGAGCTCGGTACTGCGATGGGAATTCAAGTAGCATTGGCTCGTATAGGTTCTCAAGTCGCTTATTCGGTATCTATTCCTTTGGCAAAGAGTTTTTCTATATCGACTCCGGTACTTTTAGGTTTAGTTTTGTTAGTTGTCGGATTGGTGACGTTTTTTATATATGCTGTGATGGATCAAAAGCTTGATAAGCAAGAAGATTATGCAGAAGAGGAAGACGAGAGTAAGTTCAGTTTCAAAGATGTAAAAAATATTTTGATTAATCCGGGTTTCTGGTTGATCGCTTTATTATGCGTATTATTCTATTCCTGTGTATTCCCGTTCCAGAAATTTGCTTCCGAACTTATGATCAATAAATACGGAATCAGTGATAATTTGGCAGGTACAATTGCCGGATTGCCGGCTTTGGGAGCATTGATCCTAACACCTGTATTCGGTATTTATCTCGATTGCAAAGGAAAAGGTGCGAGTATTATGATGTTGGGGGCAGCAATGCTTATCGGAGTTCACTGTATCTACGCATTACCTTTCATCACCAATTATCTCGTGGCGATAATTCTGATGATTATTTTAGGTATTGCATTTTCTCTTGTTCCGTCAGCGATGTGGCCGAGCGTTACTAAAATTTTCCCTGCTCGCCAGTTGGGAACAGCGTATGCACTTATCTTTTTTATTCAGAATATAGGTTTGTGGGGAGTACCTAACCTTATCGGATGGGTATTAGATAATTATTGTATTGTCGGGAATGAAAATAATGCAAATCTTTATGATTATACGGTACCTATGTTTGTCTTTACCGGTTTTGCCACTTTATCGTTTATTGTTGCCTATTTGCTGAAAGTTGCAGATAAAAAATACGGCTATGGGTTGGAGAAGCCGAATATGAAAGATTGCTAAAAGTCGGAACAGTATTGTTGTTTATCTGTCTATAAGGAAATATGAAAGTACGAGGTAATCGGAATTTTAAGTGATGTTTATAAGTTAGACGAGTTAAATATTATCCGATTATAGAAAAGGTTCAAAATGATCTGCACCCCAAAAGTTAGACAAAAACTTTTGGGGTGCAAATCATTTTAACCGGTTACCTGTATTTTTATATCTTATTTTTTGAGATCAAACTAAAGGAAGTGGCTATAAACCTTGCATTAATTTTTTTATTAGAAAAATACACCGATACCGATTTTAAATCCGTATTCATTCCTTTGGTCGGTGAAACTGTATTTCCAATAAACGTCTGGTTCTATTGCGACATTTTGAGATACGAATATCGAATATCCCAAATCAGCTCCGAAATAAAAATAATCTCTTTTTCGGGTAATATTCGAACTGTATTCTCTAAGCCATACCTTGTCGTACCCCAATTCTGCCGACAAATATAATTTCGAAAAAAGATAATATCGCAATCCCGTGTTTAAGTTTATGCTATTGTCCTTATAATCATTTTGTCGATCGACTTTAAATCCTACACCTACTAATAAAGCCAATCTGTCGCATAAAAAATTACCGCCTTTAAAACCCATTCCGAGTTTAAATCGATTATCTTTATCCAGATCGTTGTTTGTTCCGCTTAAGTCAAATGCCGTGAATTGCGGATTCAATAGCCAATGTCCTCTCTCTGTCTGGGCTGAAATAGAAAAGCTCAGGCAGATCAAACATGTGATGATTATTATTTTCTTTGACATATCGGTTTTGTTTTAGTTATTCAGATAAATCTTGTTGCTGTTGCCGTTCTCTTTTTAACCGTTCTTTTTTACGCAAAACGACCCTAAGTAAAAATATTACGATTAGAGTAACTAATATAATCGCAAAATATTCGACGTATTGGCCGGCTTCGATAAATTTGGGCCAGCCGATATAAGCCATAACACCCAAATAAATTAATAATATGATAGTTATTAAATTTGATTTTTTCATTTCTGTAATATACTGAATTAAAGCGAAATTAAACTATCTCTTGCAATGCAGATCTGTTTTTATAAAAATCAGAAAAACACTCTGTCGAAAGACTTTTATATATACGGACACAAGCCCATGCGTCGGTTGCTGCATATCTTTTTTGGGCATCAGAAAGTATATCGGCTTCCCAATTGGATAATCTTTGAGATTTGGATATTTTCTTCCCGAAAAGAATAGCATATATCTTTTGCAAGCTCATGTCTTCTATATTGAATTGTTTCACGTAGCTTTGCAGTTCGATAAAACCTTTTGGCTCGAACGGTGCTATTTTGTGAAGCATAGAAAAATCATCTTTTAATGACAACCCGATTTTTGTAATGTTCGGATTCTCGAATAGTGTTTTCAGTGTAGGAGTAAAACCTGTTCGGTTTATTCTGAAAAGAAAACAAGTATCTTCTGTTGCGATTTGTATGAGAGCTACAGTATGAGATTTCCCTTTTCTAAAAGAGGGACGGGTTTCGGTATCTACTCCCAGAATAGGAAAATCCGAAAGATATGAGATCGCTTTTTCTATATCTTGTTCATTTTGGACCACGATAATACGTCCTGAAAAAGCGTCTGTTTCCAGTTTAGATATTTCTTCTTTTGATATTTTTATTGGTTTGTATTTATTCATTCCATTTATTCCATTCATCCATGTTCATATCTTCCTTCCATGATTCTTGGCGTTGGGAAAATAGATTATTTCCGTTTGTTGGTTTTATGTTGTCATGATGATGCGTTTCTATATCTTCCGACTCTTCTGAGGAGTATTTTAACGAATGTAAAGCCCTTAAAACATTTACGAGTTTCTGTCCCCAATAATCCATAAAATTGTTTTTACATTCGTTCAAGGATACACGCATACATTCTTCGTTTCCCAAACTATATACCGATATGAAATCTTTAATATCTTGATATATATCGGTAAGATCTTCAGATATATATGCAATGATAGGACTTTCACTGTATTGCATATCTGCATGGAAAACCTCAAGATATGAATCTTGTTCACCTAATATTTGTTCTATACTATTGCGAATATATTCATAAATTTCTTCAGTAACAAAATGTTCTATATTTATGTCATATTCTTCGTTCTCCTCATTTGAGTCCGGAAGCAATATCGCTTTGAGATAGAGCAAAGGAAGAATCTTTACGGTGGTATCTATAAATTCGCATTTTTCGCTTTCCTGAACTTTTTCCATTAAGGCGCAAAATTCGACACCGACTGTAACAAACTCGATTGTGTTTTTTGAAAAAATATAGTTATCCATAATTTATGTTTGCGGTTGATATAATGCCTTTGACAGAATATATCGATATACATTCGAAGGCATATAATAGTTCATATTTTTTCCTTTGGAAATACCTTCTCTAATAAAAGTTGAAGATATTTCGATTATCGGACTTTTGGCTATTTGAATATTTTTGCCGTTTAAGGAATTTTTAGAAGCTATTTCATATCCGAGACGAGGATATATAAAAATAGGATAATTGTCTAAAATTTCCTGGTAGTCTTTCCAACGGTCGAAAATGAGCCAGTTATCCGAACCTATGATTAAATGAAATTCATTTTCGGGATATTTTTCTTTTAATGTTTTTAATGTTCGTACAGTGTACGAGGGTAGAGGCAAAGAAAATTCTATATCACAATATTTGAATTTCCGGTTTCCACGGATAGCTTTTTTTACCATCGTTATTCTGTGAATGTCCGATAACAAATCTCTCTTGGATTTCAGCGGATTTTGAGGTGATACGACAAACCATATTTCGTCCAGCTTTTCAAACTCGCAAAGATAGTTGGCGATAATTAGGTGTCCTGTATGTATCGGATTAAAAGATCCGGAGAATATTCCTATTTTCATGGTTTAATGAGCCGTAAAATTCTGTATAGCTTGTAACGCTTGTTTTTGAGCGTCTTCCAAATTATCATTGACGATAACAATATCGAATTGGGAAGCAAAAGAAAGTTCGTATTCCGCTTTATTCAATCTGCACTCGATAACATCCGGGGCATCTGTTCCACGATCTGTTAATCTTTGGCGTAAGACTTCCACACTTGGAGGTTGTATGAATATCGATAAAGCCCGATCACCATAGAACTTTTTTATATTTATTCCGCCAACAACGTCGACATCGAAAACAACATTTTTTCCTTCGGCAACAAGTCTTTCCACTTCACATTTTAATGTACCGTAAAATTTATCTGCATATACTTCTTCATATTCGAGAAATTCGTTGTTGGAGATTTTTGTTTTGAATTCTTCAGGACTCATAAAATAATATTCTACTCCGTTCCTTTCGTTACCTCTCGGAGCGCGGGATGTTGCGGATATAGAAAAGGCCAGATTGAGATTTTGTTGTAATAAGTAATTTATAATCGTTGATTTCCCTGAACCTGATGGTGCTGAAAATATGATTAGTTTCCCTTGCATAACAATTACATTACATTAAGAACTTGTTCTTTAATTTGCTCTAATTCATCTTTCATGCGAACGACTATTTTTTGTAATTCCGCATGGTTGGCTTTAGAACCTAATGTGTTGATCTCTCGCCCCATTTCTTGACTGATAAAACCGAGTTTTTTCCCTTGTCCTTTACCGGAGGCCATTGTTTCTATGAAGTATTTCAGATGATTGTCCAGACGATGTTTCTCTTCGTTAATATCCAATTTTTCGATATAGAAAATCATTTCCTGTTCAAATCGGTTTTTGTCATAATCGAAATTTTCTATTTTGCTTAGGGCTTCATGTATTCTGACTTTAATCTTTTCAACGCGTTCCTGTTCATATGGTTCAACCTCTTTGAGAAGGGATGCGATATTGTCGATCTTTTGGGTAAACAGTTTTTGGAGCATTACTCCTTCTTGTTGCCTGAACTCTTCCAATTGTCCGATTGCCTTGTCTATTGTCTGCATCAATACATCTCCTTCGTTGTCTTCTAATTCCATTGTATCGGTTTTCATCGATTCGGGAAGACGTAGTAAAGTCTGAAACCAATCTGTCGGTAAAGCTATCTTCAATGTTTCAGAAGCCTCTTTGATCTGTTGATAATATCCTTCTATGACAGGCATATTGAGTTGAGTACAAGCATCCCGACCGATATTTTCTATAAAAATAGAAAAATCGACTTTCCCGCGCTCTAATCTTTTGGCGATTTCTGATCGTATTTCCATTTCTTTCTCACGATATATAGCCGGAATACGAGTCGATAAATCGAGTTGTTTACTATTTAGAGATTTTATTTCTACTGTGATTTTTCGATTGGGCAGTTCGGTAATAGCTTTGCCGAACCCGGTCATTGAATGTATCATTGTAATTAATGTTTTTGCAAAATTAATTTTAATTCTGTTTCAATGGTCATTAAATAAAAAAAAATGCTTATTTTATTGGTATCAATGTTTTTTGAGATTAGAAACTTGTCTGCACGATTCTTTATCGGACGAGAAATTTTATACTGAGTAAATGTGTTTGTTTTATTATCTTGATTTATAGATATATTATTGATATTTTAAGTAAATATATGAGTAAAAATGTCTTTATTGTTTTAAAATAATATCAAAAATAAATTTTTTGTTCAGATTTATATCTATTTTTATTGTTGAGAAAGGTACGGAAATACAAAACTCCCAGTGTGTAGTTCTGCTTGTGTAAGTATAAAACCTCCATCCAGACACGCAAAGAGTTGTTGTGTTTCTGTACCTTTCTCATTCAGACAGAACGGATGGAGGTTTCTTTTTGTTTAATGTTAGTTTGACAAGCAAATGGAAAACTTTAATCTGGACAAGGAGTCGGGGAAGTTTCAAACTCTTTTATTCAAATTTATAGTTTTGTTGACACGAAATCGGGATGAAGCTTTAAATATAATACAGAATGTAAATTACCTGATATTTAAAAATCGGAATAAATTCAGACTATGGCAATATCCATCGAGAATGTCATTTACTTTTATAAAGAACTATTTTATCTCCCGATCAAGAAACAAAAACAAAGTTATGTATTTAAAACAAGAAAATCAATATTCTATTTTTGATGAGTATGATGTTGCTCTTTATAATCGCATTTTTATTCTGAATATCGTAAAAAATATGAATGTTAGAGATCGTGTTTTGATCGGATTTTTGATCCTAAGAAAAAATTATGATGAAATTGGTCGTGCGTTAGGAATAAATGAAGAACAGGTCAAAGAAAGAGTGTATAATCTCAGAGAGAAGATAGAATGTTTGTTTCCTGAACTTTTTAATAAGTGATTGGAATATATTCTGAATCATACAGGGAAAATGAAAAAAAACAGCTACTTTTGCAAAATAAAATATTAATTATTACAAGAATAGATGGCGACTCTTTTAAATATAGAAACTTCTACATCTGTCTGTTCGGTGGCGTTGACACATGAAGGACAAGTTATATTTCGCCGGGAAAATTATGAAGGACCTTCTCATGCTTCATGTTTGGGTGGATATGTGAAGGAAGCTATCGATATGGCAAAACATTACGGTTTTAAGTTAGATGCCGTTGCTGTCAGTTGCGGACCGGGTTCTTATACCGGACTCAGAATCGGAGTATCTATGGCAAAAGGTCTTTGTTTCGGGTTGGGAATACCGTTGATAGGTATAAATACTCTTGAAATAATGACCTGTCATGTAATGTTTAGGGAAAAATATCCAGAAAATACTTTGTTTTGTCCGATGATCGATGCACGGCGCATGGAGGTCTATTCTGCTATTTATGATTTATCTTTAAATCCTGTGAAGCCCGTATCTGCCGATATTATCGAAGCCGACACTTATGAGAACTTTTTGAGAGAACAATCTGTTTTATTTTTTGGCAACGGAGCTGCGAAGTGCCGTTCGGTATTGACAAATCCGAAAGCCCTTTTTTTAGATAAAGATATAAATCCTTTGGCCTCTGATATGTTGGCTTTGGCAGAAAAAGCTTTCAGAGAGAGAGATTTTAAGGATGTTGCTTATTTCGAACCTTTTTATTTAAAGGAGTTTGTAGCAACTAAGCCGAAACATAAAGTTTTATAACTAAATATTTTTAATTATGCCCGATTATAATACACAACAAAAAAAGTTGATCATGCCCGAATATGGACGTAATGTTCAGCAAATGATAGATCATTGCGTGTCGATAGAGGACCGTGAAGAGCGTACTCGTTGTGCAAATACGATTATAAACATCATGGGAAACTTGTTTCCCCATCTTAGGGATGTCGATGATTTTAAACATAAATTGTGGGATCATTTGGCTATTATGTCCGATTTTAAGTTAGATATTGATTATCCTTATGAAATTATTCGGAAAGAGAATCTTCGTACTAAGCCGGATAGAATTCCGTATACTTTAACTCCTATTCGTTATAGACATTATGGAAAGACTCTTGAGCGTATGATAAAGAAATGTGAAGATTACCCCGATGGCCCGGAACGGGATCAACTGATTTCTTTATTGGCCAATCATATGAAGAAATCTTTTCTTACTTGGAATAAGGAGGTTGTTGATGACGATAAAATATTCAAGGATCTAAGAGAATATTCCCATGGGAGAATCGATCTTAGTCCGGAAACTTTCCGATTGAAGGAGTCGAAAGAGTTTCTTCAGAAAAAGAATAAAAATAATATGAGAAAAGCGGGTAGATAACCGCTTTTTTTGTATCTTTCACAAAAACAATCAAATTCCGACACAATATGGCATCGTTTGTTATAGAAGGGGGACATCGTCTACAGGGGGATATTGTTCCGCAAGGCGCTAAGAATGAAGCTTTACAGATTATTTGTGCTACATTGCTTACATCCGAAGAAGTTAAAATTTATAACATTCCCGATATTTTGGATGTAAATAATTTGATACAATTATTGAGAGACATGGGAGTCACAGTGCAGCATATAGGGGTTAATGCCTACAGTTTTAAAGCGGATAATGTGAACTTGGATTATCTGCATTGTGAAGATTTTTTACGGCGTAGCGCATCATTGCGAGGTTCTGTTATGATTGTCGGACCGTTGGTCGCTCGTTTCGGGATGGCGGTTATACCCAAGCCGGGAGGTGACAAGATCGGCCGGAGACGGTTAGATACTCACTTTATCGGTATTCAAAAGTTAGGGGCAGATTTTACATATTATCCCGAACAGCAGTTGTATGAAATTACAGCGAAAGAATTGAAAGGTGCTTATATGTTATTGGATGAAGCCTCGGTGACCGGTACAGCCAATATACTTATGGCTGCAGTGTTGGCAAAAGGTACGACAACGATATATAATGCAGCGTGTGAGCCTTATTTGCAGCAGCTTTCCAAAATGTTGAATAAAATGGGCGCAAAAATTTCGGGTATCGGATCAAATCTGCTGACCGTCGAAGGAGTAGAATCATTAGAGGGATGTTCTCATACTATATTGCCCGATATGATAGAAGTCGGGAGTTTTATCGGGATGGCGGCAATGACCGGTTCTGACATTCGGATTAAAAATGTTTCCTATAACGATTTGGGAATTATTCCGGATAGTTTTCGCCGTTTAGGGATTACGTTAAATCAGGAAGGTGACGATATACATGTGCCGCATCACGATTATTATGAAATAGAAACTTTTATCGACGGGTCGATCATGACTTTTGCTGATGCGCCTTGGCCGGGGTTGACTCCTGATTTGTTGAGCGTATTTTTAGTTGTTGCGACACAAGCAAAAGGAAGTGTGCTGATTCATCAGAAAATGTTCGAGAGTCGTTTGTTTTTTGTCGATAAATTGATTGATATGGGAGCTCAAATTATATTATGTGATCCGCATAGAGCTGCTGTAATCGGACAGGGGAAATCTCATACATTACGTGCGGCGACAATGGTTTCTCCGGATATTCGTGCAGGTATTGCCTTATTGATAGCCGCCATGTCGGCAGACGGTATCAGTACGATTCATAATATCGATCAGATAGATAGGGGATATCAGGATATTGATAAAAGGTTGAATAAATTAGGGGCGAGAATTACTCGTTTGTAATCATGATTACGAGAGAAGAATTAATAAAAATCGGACAGTTCAATAAGCCTCACGGCATACACGGAGAAATATCTTTTTCTTTTACCGATGATGTATTTGACCGTACGGATTGTCCTTATATTGTGTGCGAGATAGATGGTATTTTCGTCCCGTTTTACATAGAAGAATACAGGTTTAAGAGTGAGATGACCGCCCTTTTCAAATTAGAAGATGTCGATACTGACAGTGATGCCAGAGTTTTTACTAATTTGGACGTTTATTTCCCGAAATCTTATTTAGAAATGGAGGGGGAAGATTATATTGCTCCCGAAGATTATTTCTTGGGATATACAGTCGTCGACAAACATCATGGTATCTTGGGGAAAATTGTACATATAGATGATTCGACAATAAATACGTTGTTTGTTGTGGATCGTGATGCCTCTGAACTGCTTATTCCGGCGAATGATGATTTTGTGATATCTGTTGATAAAGAAAATAAAATTATAAAGATGAATATTCCGGATGGATTGCTGAATCTGTAAGTTTTTGAAAGAACTCCCCAAAATGAAATAAAGGGCAAGACCGAATATTCGGCCTTGCCCTTTATTGAGAAAAATGAGAAAATTATCGAATATTTAACGTTTATCTAAAGGAATAAAGGGCGCATCTTCCGACACGTTTTTATATGCTGGGCGGATAATACGTTTGCTGTCAAAGTTAAGTTCTTCGATTCTATGTGCCGTCCATCCTGTAATACGAGACATCGCAAAAAGAGGTGTATATACTTCTTTAGGTAAACCGATCATTTCATATACAAATCCGGAATAAAAATCGACGTTTGCACAAACCCGTTTTTTTACTTGATTTCCTTTGAATTTCATAAAAGTTTCTATTGCACGCTCCTCTATCAATTCCAGAAATGCAAACTCTTTGTCCAAACCCTTTTCCTTTGCAAGATTGCGAGCCCATTCTTTAAGCAATAAGGCACGAGGATCGGAGATAGTATATACTGCGTGACCGATGCCATATATTTTTCCGCTTTTATTGTATCCTTCCTTACGTAACATTTTAGTCAAATAAGCATCTATTTCATCTTTATCTGTCCAGTCGCTGATTACTTCTTGCAGATGATGGAACATATCGATAACCCTAAGGTTTGCACCTCCATGTAGCGGACCTTTTAAAGAGCCTATTCCGGCTGCGATAGAGGAATAAGTATCTGTTCCCGATGAACTGGTAACCCGTACGGTAAATGTAGAGTTATTCCCTCCGCCATGATCGGCGTGAAGCATTAATGCCAAATCGAGAATACGGGCTTCCGATTGGGTATATTGAGGACCTTTCAACATAAACAAAAAATTTTCTGCGATAGAAAGATTTTCTTTCGGATGTCTGATGTGCAAAGATCTCCCTTGTTGACTGTGTCTTAGAATATTATAAGCGTATGCTATGATTGTGGGAAATTTGGCTATCAGTTCTATGGACTGCCGCATCAGGTTGTCTCTGGATGTATCGTCGGGATTAGGATCGAACGTGTACATTTCGAGAACACTCCGAGCCAGAATATTCATAATATTATGTCCCTCAAGATCCAGAATATTCATCGTCGTTTTTTGCTCTAAAGGCATAGATTGGTTAAGCAAACGGGTAAATGTTTCCAATTCGTCTTTATCCGGTAAAAAACCTGAAAGAAGGAGAAAGGCCGTTTCTTCAAAGCCGTAACGATTTTCCTTTTCAATGCCTTTAACCAGATCTTCGATATTAATACCCCGATATACGAGCTTTCCCGGAATAGCTTTGAGACCGCCTTCCGGCATACGTTCATATCCTACGACATCTCCGATTTTTGTCAATCCGACAAGTACACCTGAATGATCTTCATTGCGTAAACCCCTTTTTACATTATGTTTTACAAACAGTTCGTTATCTATATGGCTTGTACTCTTGATAGAATCAGAGAGTTTGTATATCATATATTCATCTTTCATATCTTTATAATCTTTACTCTCTTGTTGTTACAAATTTCGGATAATTTCATCTCTGAATTCGGTTGTTGTCAGAGTTTTAGAATCGTCCATAAACCGGGCTAAATCTATGGTTGCTTTATGTGACTGGAATGTCTTTTCTAAAGCGTTGACGATATTTGCTGCGGCCTCTTGCCAGCCTAAATATTCGAGCATCATTACTCCTGATAGTAGGAGTGAAGACGGATTGACTCTGTTTTTACCGGCGATATTAGGAGCTGTACCGTGTGTAGCTTCGAATATGGCATGTCCTGTAATGTAATTTATATTTGCACCCGGTGCAATTCCGATGCCTCCCACCATGGCGGCTAACTGGTCAGAAATATAATCTCCGTTTAAGTTTAAGGTCGCAATGACCGAATATTCTTCCGGAATTAGGAGAGTGTTTTGAAGAAAAGCATCAGCAATAACATCTTTAATAATAATTTTTCCTTCTTTTATTGCTTTTTTCAGGGCATTTTCAGCAGCCGGTTCTCCATCTGATTTTTTTAGCCGTTCATACTGCATCATAGTGAATACTTGATTACCGAATTCTCTTTCGGCCATTGCATATCCCCATAATTTGAATCCGCCTTCGGTAAACTTCATGATATTGCCTTTGTGTACAAGAGTCACAGACGGGAGTTTGTGTTCAATAGCGTATTGAATAGCAGATCGTATAAGTCGTTCGCTTCCTTCAATAGAAACAGGCTTCACTCCGAAAGAAGAGGTTTGGGGAAATCTTATTTTACTCACTTTCATTTCATTTTGCAGAAAATGAAGAAATTTTTCAGCTTCGGGACTTCCTTGCTGCCATTCTATTCCGGCGTATATGTCTTCCGTATTTTCCCGGAAGATATGCATATTGACTTTATGGGGTTCTTTTATCGGAGAAACGACGCCTTTGAACCAGCGTACCGGACGTAGGCATACATATAGATCCAGTTCTTGCCGTAAAGCAACGTTTAGCGATCGAATACCCCCGCCTACGGGTGTGGTTAACGGGCCTTTGATTCCGATCAGGTATTCTCGAAATGTTCTCATGGTCTCTTCCGGAAGCCATGCCGGAATAGGTTTAAAGGCTTTTTCTCCGGCAAGAACTTCGAGCCATTCGATTTTTCTTTCTCCTGCATAACATTTTTTTACAGCGGTATCGATAATAGATTGTGTAACAGGCGATATTTCCGCTCCGACACCATCGCCGGCTATGTATGGAATAGTTATATTATTGGGGACTACCAATTTCCCGTTTTCTATTTTTAGTTTTGCCATGATCACTATTTTTTATTTGCCAGATAGTTTAATGCGCTTCCTGCTTTAAACCATTCGATTTGTAAATTATTATAAGTGTGAGAAGCTTCAAAACTTTCAAGACTTCCATCCGGATGAATAATTTCTATTGTCAGATTTTTATCTGGAGCAAAAGATTCCAGTCCTTTGACTGATAAAATATCTTTTTCCTTAATTTTATTGTAGTCATCCTTATTGACAAATGTCAGAGCCAGCATGCCTTGCTTTTTTAAATTGGTTTCATGAATACGTGCAAAAGATTTGCATAAAACCGCTTTTACGCCAAGAAAACGAGGCTCGAGGGCTGCATGTTCCCGAGATGATCCTTCCCCATAATTTTCTTCAGCTACGACTATTGATGATATTCCGTGCATTTTATAACTTTTCGCGGTCCCGGAAACGGTGTCGTATTCATTTGTCAGTTGGTTGAAAACTTCGTTTGTTTTACCGTTAAAAGCATTTACTGCACCCATTAGTAAATTGTCTGATATGTTTTCGAGATGTCCCCTGAAACGTAACCAAGGTCCTGCCATTGAAATATGATCTGTCGTACATTTCCCGCTTGTTTTTATCAGTAAAGGCATTCTTTCGAAATTCAACGGATTAAACGGTGCGAAAGGTGACAGTTTTTGTAATCGTTTAGAGTTCGGATCAATGATAATATCAGAAGAAGATAGGCCTTTGTCCGGAGCTATGTAGCCGGGATCTTTGATATCAAAACCTTTAACAGGAAGTTCTTCTCCTTCTGGCATATCCAATTTTACAGACTCCCCGTTTTCATTGATTAAGGTATCTGTCAAGGGATTAAAGCACAGATTCCCGGCGATTGTCAAAGCTGTGACGATTTCGGGAGAAGCGACAAATGCATGTGTATTCGGATTGCCGTCTGCACGTTTTGCAAAATTTCGATTAAAAGATGTCACAATCGAATTTGCCCTTTGATTATCATCTGTATGACGTTTCCATTGTCCTATGCAAGGACCGCAAGCATTTGTCATGACAATACCTCCGATCGATTCGAAATTGGAGATCAATCCGTCTCGTTCTGCTGTATAACGAACTTGTTCTGATCCGGGATTAATTCTGAATTCGGCCTTTGCTTTTAGATGTTTTTTTGATGCTTGTCGGGCTACAGATGCCGCACGGCTTAAATCTTGATATGATGAGTTTGTACAAGACCCGATCAGACCTACTTCCATAGTTTGCGGATATCCGTTTTCTTTAACGATTCGGCCGAATTCCGAAATAGGATGTGCCGCATCCGGAGTAAAAGGTCCATTGATATACGGCTCGAGTTCGGAAAGATTGATTTCTATGATCCGATCATAATATTTTTCGGGATTGTCGATTACCTCTTTGTCCGCTTCTAAATAATCTGAAAGTTTGTTTGCCATTTCGGCAATTTGTTCGCGTCCGGTAGCTTTAAGATACCTTGCCATGCTCTCATCGTATGCAAATAGGGATGTTGTCGCTCCTACTTCAGCACCCATGTTGCAAATAGTCGCTTTCCCTGTTGCCGACAGATTTTTAGCCCCTTCACCGAAATATTCTATAATGGCATTTGTTCCGCCTTTTACAGTGAGTATTCCGGCTAATTTTAAAATGACATCTTTGGGAGAAGCCCAACCGTTCAGTTCACCGGTTAATTTGACTCCTATTATCTTGGGCATTTTCAATTCCCATGGAATACCGGTCATGACATCTACCGCATCTGCTCCTCCTACACCGATTGCTATCATACCTAACCCACCGGCATTGGGAGTATGAGAATCTGTCCCTACCATCATACCTCCCGGGAATGCATAATTTTCTAAAACGACCTGATGTATGATTCCAGCTCCCGGTTTCCAGAAACCGATCCCGTATTTGTTTGAGACATCTTTTAAGAAGTCATATACCTCTTGATTGGAAACAAGAGCTTTTTTTATGTCGTTACTTGCATCTATATCCGCTTGTATAAGATGGTCGCAATGTACGGAAGAAGGTACGGCTACTTTGTCTTTCCCTGCAATCATAAATTGTAATAAAGCCATTTGTGCCGTAGCATCTTGCATCGCAACTCTGTCCGGAGAAAAATTGACATAGTCGATTCCTCGTATAAACGGTTTATGGGGATACTCATTATTATACAAATGCGCATATAAGATCTTTTCTGTAAGAGTCATCGGACGACCTAATAATTGACGGCTTTTTTCAACCTTTTCTGCATACGAAGCATATACTTCCTGTATTAATTCTATATCAAATTGCATATTTAAAAATGTTTTGTGCAAATATATATCATTTTGTTTATTCTATATCTGTTTTTATATTATTATTTTTGATTTTATTATTTGTATAGAGAAAAATGAATTCTATTATGTATATTTATGTGTTATTTATGCGTTTTTGATAAAAGTAATTACGATATAATATAATAATCATTTTGATATCCCTATATACGTTATTTGTATATATTGACGGGGATTTGTCCAATTTTTTTTTGTGGTATAGACTGTTTTGGTGTCAGATTAAAATATATTCAAGTAATTATTATATATTTTGTAAATATATTTCTATATATAATAGGATCTTATTATTTAATTTTATATCTTTACTTTTAAAACATAGAATGGTTCGATTTAAAATGGAGAAACATGAGTTTTGATGTGGATCATACGGTTACTGGTTTGGGATTTCAAACATATTTTGTATCCCAAGGCAGTACATATCAAATATCTTCCAATGGTAGAGAGATTGAATATATAGTTGCTGGGGCTGTTCGTTATAGGGCTACTACAGCGGGAGAATTAGGTGTTGAAGTAACTGTTACCGAATTTTCAATGCATGGGAAGGTTGCACCAAAAGTTTATTAAATTTTAAATCTAAATATATGGACTTTATAGATTTATTTTTTAGTTATGGACCACTGATTTTGATGGTTATTATTTATATTATTCCTATAATAGTAGGTTGCTATTTATTTCGTCATTATAAAGAAATATCCGTAGGAACTAAAGTGATTTGGTTTGTTATATTGTTGATTACTAATTATATTGGGCTTATTGGGTTGTACATTTATTTAAATACTAAAAAAATGAGGTGAGAAAATGAATAAATTTATCTCGGTTTAGTTTAAGGGTAGTCCTTAGAACCTGTCTAAATTTTGCTCGGGCCAGGTTTGGGAGTTTTTTGAGGATATTTTTTTGTTTTTACGAGGAGGATAGCGGGTTATCCGACGAGGGAAAACAGGAAAAAGACCAGAATAAAACATAAAGATGACCTGATAGTATTTTTTTATTGGAAAGTTTAGACAGTTCTTAAAAGAGAATAGAAATTACTGTATCATTTAAAGGGGGTACAAAAAATCAAAACTGAATTGGTAAAAGTTACAGATTGTAACAAAATAAATAAAGAATGCCACTTTACACCTAATTTTTATAGGTGAAAGTAGCATTCTTTTTATAATCGAAGCCTATCAGTTCTAAATTGAAAGTTTGAATTTGAACTTTCTAACTTTTTGGACAGCCCCTGTTTTTCATAAACTATCCATTTTCTATTTAGAAGGTTGAATATCTTTTATCATCAATTGAATATTTTTATTATGAGTGTTTTCTTCGATTGTATAACAAATATCGAAAGGGTGATGAGCTTTTATATATTCATTATGTTCATGCATACCGAAAGCAATACCGTTCATTATGTTTTCTGAACGGCTATCGACCATTTCTAATTTTAAGTGTTCTAATTCACGTCCGACTAATCGACTTGTTCCGTAGTCCAAAACCCGTTTGGTGCAAAAAATAGGTTTGGTGTTTCCGGGTCCGAACGGATTGAATTGTTTTAACGTTTTCAAAAAAGAGGGGGTTATATCTTTGAAATCAATTGTTGCATCGATGTCTATTTGGGGCATCATTTGTTCCGGAAGAATATTTTCTGCTACATAATTTTCAAAACGTTCTATAAATGTCGGAATGTTCTCTTCTTTTAGAGAAAGTCCGGCAGCATATGTGTGTCCACCGAAATTTTCCAATAAGTCTCGACACGATTCTATTGCTTTGTAAACATCGAATCCTTGTACCGAACGTGCCGAACCGGTAACTAATCCATTGGAAAATGTCAGAACTATTGCGGGGCGATAGTAGAGTTCGGTAAGGCGAGAAGCTACGATGGCGATGATGCCTTTATGCCAGTCCGGATTATATATTACAATAGATTTATGCGATTCGAAATCCTTCAGATTCTCGAGGATTTTATTGGCTTCTCCGGTGACCTGCTTGTCTATTTCTTTTCGAGTTTCATTATATTGGTTGATGTTTTCCCCTTTTTCTTTAGCTCCTTCAGGATCTTTGGAAATCAGAAGATCCACTGCCTCTTTGCCGGATTGTACTCTGCCTGAAGCATTGATACGAGGACCTATTTTGAAAACGATATCGCTGGTAGTAATATCTTTGTTTTTCAAACCGCAGAGGTCGATAATGGCTTTTAATCCGTTGCTTGGATTGGAGTTGAGTTGTTTAAGCCCATGAAAAGCCAGTATTCGGTTTTCGTCCGTTATCGGTACGATATCCGAAGCGATGCTTACAGCCATAAGATCGAGTAAAGGGAAAAGATATTCTTTTATACTTAGATTGTTGCTTATTGCGAAAGCCTGCATAAATTTAAATCCGACTCCGCATCCTGATAAATGTTGATAAGGGTAGGTCGAGTCATCTCTTTTGGGGTCTAATACGGCAACAGCTCCGGGAAGCTCTTTGTCCGGAACATGGTGGTCGCAGATAATAAAATCTATCCCTTTGCTTTTTGCATATTCGACTTTTTCTATTGCTTTTATTCCGCAGTCAAGAGCAATGATCAGGGAAAAACCGTTTTCTTCAGCGTAATCTATACCTTTTATCGAAATGCCGTACCCTTCGTCATATCGGTCAGGTATGTAGCAGTCCAGACCGGAATAGAAATTCTGTAAAAATTTATACACTAAGGCGACAGCTGTAGTGCCGTCCACATCATAATCTCCGTAAATCAGTATTTTTTCTTTGCTCCCCATCGCCTTATTCAGACGATTTACAGCTTTGTCCATGTCGTTCAGTAAAAACGGATCATATAGATCGGATAATTGGGGGCGGAAAAACTTTTTTGCATCTGTTTCGTTTGTCACCCCCCGCAGTACCAGTAGCTCGCATATATAGGGATCTAATCCCAATGTCCGGGATAGAATCTCTTTGGCTTGTTTTTCTTTTTCTGTAAGGGGTAAGTAATTCCATTTACTTATCATTTATATGTTTTTTATTTTATCGAGGTCGGCAAGTTGCAATTCATGGTTTATATGACTGTGTGCAACTTGTATCATCATTATTAAATTAAATGATGACTTTGTATAGTGCTAAAGTGTTGATAATTAAATATTAGCATTATAATAATATGCTCTTTTTTATGCCTGTTTTCTTGTAGCCTATAAAAGAGCAGCTGTAAAGATAGTAAATTATGAGCTAAAAAAAGAGGCTATCTGTCGCAAAAAAATAAAAATGCGGCAACAAAATTTTGTTGCCGCATTTTTATTTTTTTTGCGACTATTATTCTTGTTCTTTTATAACATGCACATCCATTTGCGGGAATGGTATATTGAGCCCGTATTTCCCAAATTCCTTATAGACTCTTTCGTTCATATCGAAATATACAGACCAGTAATCTGAAGTTGCTACCCAGGCTCTAACGACAATATTTACAGAACTATCTCCTAAGCTATGTAAGGCTATAAAATATGCCGGATCTTTAAGAACTCGTGTATCTTCATCGAGCATTCGAGATAATACTTCTTTAGCTTTGTCGTAGTCATCACCATATCCGATACCGAAAGTCCAATCCACCCGGCGCTTACCTTCTTTCGAATAATTATTGATAATACCTGTTGACAGTCCTCCGTTTGGTACAATGATTGTCTTATTATCAGGTGTATTTAAAATAGTATTGAATATTTGTATCTCTTTTACTGTTCCGCTTTGTCCTTGAGCTTCGATATAGTCTCCTACTTTATAAGGTTTGAAAAGGAGCACCATGACTCCTCCGGCAAAATTCTGTAATGTCCCGCTCAATGCCATACCGACAGCGATACCTGCCGATGCAAATAATGCGACAAATGATGAGGTGTTGACACCGAGGATGCCGATGACGATAACAAGCAATATCAGCATAAGCGATATGTTGATAAGGCTTAGAAGAAAAGTGCGTAATGAAAGCTCTACATTTCTTCGTATTAAAATGTTGGAGACAAAATTCCTGATTTTTTTCATCAACCATTTCCCTACCCAGAATATGACTAAAGCGATCAGTATTTTTATGGAAATATGTATTATTCCACTGACCATTTGCTCTAATAACTGTTGCAGAGACATATTGGAAGCACTGGAAAGTTTTTCAAAAAAGGAAACAACCTTAGTCGTGTCTGCCGGTGCCGGTACGGTTGTCGGGAGACCCCCGCTAATGAGTAAATCAAGCATTATCGTAGTATTTTTAAGTTTGACTTTTGCAAAATTAATATAAAATAATTTTATATCTAACTAATGTATTAAAAAACACGATATGAGATGTTTTTGTTTGGTATAGATTTTTGACCGATTCTTATAAAAATATAATTCTTATGAATTTGCGGTATTTCGATATTTCATTACTTGCAAAATAGGTATTTTTGCTTCTTATTCATAAAAAGGCTAATCGATTATGAAATGTATATTGTTTATCGTTTTCTTTATGGCAGGTTTTTTGTCTGTCTCGGCTCAGACTTATAATGAGTGGATCGACAAATCGTTTGAATGCATCGAGTCGGAAGATTGGACAGGAGCAGAAAAAGCTTTGATCGGTGCATTGAGAGTTCAACCGGCTAATCCGCAGAATGCTTTGTTGCTGTCTAATTTAGGTACTATTCAAAGGAAGATGGGAAAAAACGATGAGGCGCTGAAGTCCTATACGAATGCGTTGATGATTACGCCTCGTTCGGTAACATTGTTGATGAATAGAGCTGCATTATTTTCGGAAATGGAAAAATTTGATGATGCCTTAAAAGATTATAATCAGGTCCTAATGTTAGATGATAAAGAAGAAGATGCTCTCTATTTGAGAGGACTGATTCGATTGGAGAAAAATGACACGACGGCCTGCCGTAAGGATTTTGAACAGCTTCTTAAAATTAATCCGAAAAGTTCTAATGCTCGTATCGGATTAGCTGCATTGATGAAGTTAAGAGGTTATTATACCGAGGCGATAGATCTTTATACGCAGGTAATACGGGTTAATCCCAAACAAACGTCTTTATATTTGAATAGGGGAGAAGCTTACTTATTAAACCGTCGTTTGAATAAGGCCGATGAAGATGTAGCTAAAGCATTAGAGTTAGATCCAAAAGATCCGTTAGTGTATGTTTTGCATGCTAAATTGAAGTTGGCTCGTTATGAAAAAGAGGATGCGAGTCGAGATTTGGACAGGGCTGTTTCATTGGGTTTTGACAGAAAAGATGCTGATATTCTTTTAAGTAAAGAACAATCCGAAAAATAATTCGAGAATTTGGAGAAAATTCATGATAGTATGATTTCTAATTCTACAGAAAAATAACTACATTTGTACTGATGTTAGAATTAGTAAGACATATTGAATATTTGCTGACGGAACATGATTGTGTTCTTGTTCCGGGGTTGGGAGGTTTTGTTTTACAATATGTTCCCGCACGATTTAGCGAGGACCGTAAGTCGATACAACCTCCTGGAAAACAAATAACTTTTAATTCTTCTTTATCGTATAATGATGGGTTATTGGCTCAATCGTTGATGCGAACATTGGATATAGATTACGGAAAAGCTGTGGCAATGATAGAACATTGGGTTGATGAAATAAAACGGAGTTTTTTAGAACCCGGTGATTCTTATGCTTTCGGGGAGTTGGGAACATTTGTCCTTTCAGATGAAAGATCATTGATATTCGAGCCACCGGCATCTTGCTTGTTCGGTATTTCTGCATTCGGATTAAAAAAGTTAAATATCTGTCCGTTAAGTCAGTTACATAAAGATGAAAATGTAGTAGAACCGAAGCTCAGAAGCAAGAAACGTGATGTTGTATATATCCCCGTAAATAAATCTTTTGTTCGACAATTGATCGCAGCTGCGGCTATAATCATTCTGCTTTTAATGATTTCAACTCCTATGTCTGAAATGAAAACGACATCGGATTATGCAAGTCTTGTTTCTTCTGAATTATTTGAAAATGGAAAAGATGGGGAAATAAAAATAAATGATATCGTATCGTTGCAACAAGAGAATGATTCTATTATAACGGCCGAAAGTGATTTTTCTATGGTACAGAAATCAGAGCAAGACAATTCTCAAGTTGCTAATATCTCTGACGGTGATGTCGTGCGTCCTTATATTGTGGTTGTTGCAACCTTATCGGGTAAACAAGCTGCTTTGCGACAGTTAGAGCAATTTAAGCAGCAGGGTGTAACGGCCGATCTGAAAATATATGAAACTTCTAAGAAAGTTCGAATATATATAGACTCTTTCTCTGAGAAAGAAGAGGCTCAAAAATTTTTGATGACTTTAAGAAGTGGTGATTCTCCTTTTTCTGATGCGTGGGTAATGTCTGTGAGAAGATAAACAACAAGTACTATAATTGATTAATAGAGGGGGTGCACTTTAAAGCAAAGGCGCTCCCTTTTTATATGCCTTTGCTTATTTTTACGATCTCGCTTTGTTGCAATAATTGCAGTGTTTTTGTCAAATTGTTTTTGATATCTTTGGCATAAGAAAAAGTTTGTAGAATGATTTGATAAAAAATGTTATTATTTATATTATGTATAAATAAAAAGATGGATATGTTATGTAGAATCAGAATAAATAGTGATCTTTGCGATGCAAATTAGGTGTAACTTAAAAATAAGAGTAGTATGCGTTTATCCGATCTGCAAACTGGTGATGAAGCTGTAATTGTCAAAGTCTTGGGACATGGGGCTTTTCGTAAACGTATTACAGAAATGGGATTTGTCAGGGGGAAAAAGGTTTCTGTTTTACTGAATGCTCCGTTAAAAGACCCGATTAAGTATAAAATTTTAGATTATGAAGTCTCTTTAAGGAGAAGTGAAGCTTCTATGATAGAAGTTCTTACGGAAAATGAAGCTGTAGATTTGGTCTCTTGTGAAGATCCTAATGTGCTTCAAAACGATGATGTTATCGGAAAAGCGGTGGTTCGCTCGGGAAAAACGATTAATATAGCGCTCGTGGGGAATCCTAATTGTGGAAAAACCTCTTTGTTCAATGTGGCATCCGGTTCACACGAACATGTGGGAAATTATAGTGGAGTAACGGTCGATGCAAAGAAAGGATATTTCAATTATAAAGGGTATCATTTTAATATTTATGATTTGCCGGGGACATATTCGTTGTCGGCATATTCTCCTGAAGAACTATATGTGCGTCGTCATATATTTGAACAAACTCCCGATGTTATTGTAAATGTCGTTGTCGCTTCTAATTTAGAGCGGAATTTATATCTCACTACCGAGCTTATCGATATGGATCTTAGTATGGTTATCGCTTTGAATATGTATGATGAGTTGGAGCAAAGTGGGGCAGTACTGGATTATAAGACATTAGGTGAAATGATCGGAGTACCTATTGTCCCCACAGTTTCGCGTTCGGGCAAAGGAATCGATAATTTGTTCGATACGATTATTCGGGTATATGAAAATCAAGACTTGACCGTGAGGCATATACATATCAATCATGGGAAAGTAATTGAGTCGGGTATTAACGTGTTAAAAGAAGAATTGAAGACCGATCCTCAAATAAAACAGCATTTCTCACCTCGTTATTTGGCGATAAAACTTCTTGAAGGTGATAAAGAGGTTGAATCTATATTGAAAGATAAGGCAGATTATAATGACTTGATTACATTGCGAAATAGAGAGGTGCAGCGCATTTCAAAAACTTTGGGAGAAGACGTGGAAACTGCGGTTTCTAATGAGAAATACGGATTCATTTCGGGTGCTTTGAAAGAAACCTTAATTCCTGGAGATAGAGAAAAAGCTCGTACCACTCATATAATAGATTCGTTGGTGACGAATAAGCTTTTCGGTTTTCCTATTTTTATTCTACTCATGTGGGTTATGTTCGAAGCAACTTTTAAATTAGGAGCGTATCCGATGGAGTGGATCGAATCAGGAGTTGCATGGATAGGATCTTTGGTGGAAAGATATATGAGTGACGGCCCTTTGAAAGATCTGATTGTGGATGGTGTTATTGGCGGAGTAGGAGGTGTTATCGTTTTTCTTCCGAATATATTGATATTGTATCTTTTTATTTCTTTTATGGAAGACTCGGGATATATGGCTCGGGCGGCTTTTATCATGGACAAGATTATGCATAGGATAGGGTTGCACGGTAAGTCTTTTATTCCGTTAGTTATGGGTTTCGGATGCAATGTTCCTGCAATTATGGCTTCTCGTACGATCGAGAGTCGCAGTAGTCGGCTTATTACTATTTTGATAAATCCTTTTATGTCTTGTAGTGCACGTTTGCCTATATATGTTTTATTGATCGGAACATTTTTTCCCGATCATGCAAGTCTGGTTTTCATAGGACTTTATTTGTTAGGTATCATTGTGGCTATCATTACAGCACGTTTATTGCGGAAGTTCTTGTTTAAAAAGGATGAAACACCTTTTGTTATGGAATTGCCACCTTATCGTATTCCCACGGCAAAAGCTACTTTACGTCATATATGGGGAAAAGCTGAACAATATTTGAAGAAAATGGGAGGATTGATATTGGTTGCATCTATTATCATCTGGTTTTTAAGTTATTACCCGAGAACTTCTATTTCAGATACTGTATCTGAAACTACTGTAGAAGAAAGTTTTGTTCAGCAGCAAAATTCATATATCGGGAGAATAGGACAATTTATCGAGCCGGTATTAGAACCACTCGGATTTAATTGGAAAGTTAGTATCGCCCTTATTTCCGGTACGGCAGCAAAAGAATTGGTTGTGAGTACTATAGGAGTTTTGTATTCAGAAGGTGCTTCGGATGATGATGCGACACTGTCGGCGAAACTTACTGCACCTAACCCACAAACAGGACATCCTGACTTTACACCATTGATTGCAATTAGCTTTATGGCATTCGTTTTGTTGTATATTCCTTGTATCGCTACAATTGTTGCGGTGGCTAATGAGGCCGGAAGCTGGAAATGGGGATTATTCACAATTATTTATAATACCGGAGTTGCTTGGATTGTCTCTTTTTTGATCTATAATATCGGAAAATTGTTTATATAAAAAGAAAGGGTATATATGAATCAGAATATAATTGTCGGGATTATCGGTATATTGGTAGCTTTATATTTATTGAGAGCTATTATTCGATTTATTCGTAAAGATAAAAAATCTGCATCTTGTTGTAGTTGTTCGGGTTGTGGAAAGAAGAGTGATTGTTGTAAAGACATATTGGAAGGAAAAGTCTCTAAATAGTAAAATAAAAATTATCATTTGTCTTGCAGATTAAAAAAAATACATTACCTTTGCAATCGCAAATGAGAAATAAGGTTCCTTGGCCGAGTGGCTAGGCACCGGTCTGCAAAACCGTGTACGGCGGTTCGAATCCGCCAGGAACCTCTTAAGAACCTTGTAACTAACTGAATTTCGATATATGGTTACAAGGTTTTTTGTTTTTAGATGATTCTTCAATAATTTAAAAACCTGCTTAAAATTTCTAATAAAAATATTATCAGAACATTTTTTGAGATTTCTTCCAGTCTATAACAATGTTGGCTAATTTTTTCTCGAGAGGGAAAGTGACTATTCATATGGATTTCTCTTAAACTTTGCTCAAGTAAAATTTAGATTGCTTCTAAATATATATAGTGAAAAAGTGAATAATTAAAAAGATTGCCATAAGATAAGTATAAAGAAAAATTTGTTCTATCCTGAAAAGGAATAAGTTTTGAATATATATTAATAATACATGTTGAGATAGTTAAAAAGAAATATATACAGGTCATTTTTAAACTTTTGCATACATTTGTAAATCATTGAAAATAAATTAAAATGAAAATGATGAAAATAAAATTGTTTTTCTTTGTTATTTGGGAAATCTTATTTTTAGTGGCTTGTCAGGAAAATACAAAGAAAGACAATGAGCCGCTCATCCCGGAAGATGTCGTCCCGGATAAATTGACGATTGAACCGGAATCTATTGATTTGAAAGTGGGAGAATCTTGTCAATTGGTTGTTAAGTTAAATGGTACTCCATTGGAAGGAAATGAGGTACAATGGACTTCAAATAGCTCTTTACTGGATGTTGATGATAATGGTAAAGTTACGGTTGTTGATTATGATGAATTTATATCGGGTTTGAATGTTAAGGCTACAGTAAAAGGAGGGCAACTTTTTGCTATATGTAGAGTCTCTGTGCATCAACTATATAATTATAAGTTACGTTTAATTCTTAAAGATAAAGGTCGTTCGGAGTATTCGTTGAGTGAACCTGAAAGATTTTTATCGTCCCGGGCGATTGAGAGACGACATAAACAAGATATTGATATTGATGATTTAGACTTACCCATTTCAAAAAATTATCTGGCTCAAATAGAAGAAATCGGAGGAACTATTATTGCTCAAAGCAAGTGGCTTAAGACTGTTTGTGTGCAATGTCCTGACGAAGATTTGATTGATAAATATAAAGAACTGCCTTTTGTTGAAGATGTCATAAAAGTCTGGAGAGGTAAAGATAGAGAACAGAATCAAGATAATTACGAGGCCTATCCGTTATATATAAAAAATATACAAGACTATTCTTTCGAAAATTATGCCGAGGCATGGGAGAATATTGCGCTTCATAAAGGGCAACTTTTACACGAGAGAGGATTTAGGGGAGAAGGTATAGATATTGCGGTTATTGATGCAGGCTTTATAAACCTTCCGCAAAATTCTGTTTTAAACAATATTAGAATTAAGGGGGCTAGATCTTTTATATATGAAGATACGAATCCTTATAATACAGATGAACATGGAATCGGTGTTGTTGCTTGTATGGCGACTGATAGATCGGGATATTATGTAGGGACAGCTCCGGATGCTGCCTATTGGTTGTTGAGATCAGAAGATGTTATATCTGGAGATTATCCTGTTGAAGAAGATTATTGGGTGGCAGCAATGGAATATGCCGATAGTGTAGGGGTCGATTTAGTAAATACTTCATTATCATACATTGAATATGAATGGCCTTTTACTTCTTACAAATACGAAGATATGGATGGACGTACGGCAATGCCGACACGTGCAGCGAATATAGCTGTAGATAAAGGTATTTTTGTCGTATGTTGTGCCGGCAATGGAGGAAGTTGGGTCGGGACTCCTGCAGATTCTCCGAATGTACTTACTGTAGGGGCAGTTACGGCATCCGGTAATATCGGTTCGTTTACCGCTTATGGGATGACTGTTGACGGGCGGATGAAACCCGATGTCATGTCTCTAGGTTCTGGAGTATCGACTATCGATGTAAACGGGAATGTGGTTATTAAAAGCGGGACATCGTATGCAAGTCCTATCCTGTGTGGATTAGTCGCTTGTTTGTGGCAAGCTTATCCCGAATTGACGAATAAACAGTTATTGGATATTCTAAAAAGATCTTCCGATAGATATGTTGATCCTGCATTACCTTATGGATATGGAATATGTGATATGGAAAAGGCTTTTCATTTGGCTGAAGAAATGTGACATATTGATTATCGGTGACATGTATCTATATATTATTTCCCTATAGGTTGTATGTCTTTACGTATGTTTCGAGATATTTCCAGGAGAGTATAGAATTTCTTTTTACTTTCTATAGAGATTTTATTTTCTTCATACCGTTTATTGGCATATTCTTTTGACTTGTTAAATATTGTATATGAAATTTCGTTTTGGCTTTTTCCTACCATAGTCGAGTCTAATTGTTCTTCAGGGAAAAAGTCATCTAAATTGACATCACCTATCATTGTAGTTTCTAAAAAATTTTTTTTCGTGTGGCTTTTATCCAGATAATATCCTACGAACATGTGACCGGGCATTCTTACCAAGATCGGATCTATATTGATTGCTTTCAGCAATGAGGCAAATAAAACGCTTCCGTCCACACAATTTATTTGAGCAGATTCCAGGACATCCTCGAATAAACGAACTCGTTGAGAAAAGACTACATTTGAAGACAAACTTGAAGAAGATATAGAACTATATTTCAAATTTCGTTTTTGCAGAGCATTCCAGATTGCATAAACTTGTTTTTCTACATACTTTCCCTGATATTGATAACCGAGAAACCGATTTACTATGCGTGTATTTAATGCTTCTCTTAAAATAATATCGATCATCGGATGGTCTTCATTTACGTAAGCTGCAAAAAATATTCCAGTGTCATGGAATTTTTGTTTTTCATCGATATAACCCAATAGACATTCGTTTATACTCCTTACAGACATGGTTTTAACATGCCTTCCCATTTTCTTGTAATTCATTTCGACCTGTATTGCTACACTAACAGGAGAGGGCTGTATGGCCTGTTTTAAAGCATCGTATTTCCAAATAATATCCGGATATATCCTATATTCGGTTTTAGGTCTTTCCAAGATAAATTCAGAAACCGATTCTTCAAAAAAAGGTGTCGCACCTACTGTAATTCTGACTTTGCTATGAGGTTTTCCCGATTTTATGCGAATTGCAATTCCTGATTTAGGATTTCCTAAATATGCGGTATCTGCCGGAACGACAATTTGTGTATCGGAAACCGCAACGGAAAGAATGGCCGAAGGAAATATGTTTCCCCCTAAATCATCGACAATCTCGAATGTTGTGTGCTCATTATTATAACGATACCAGAATAGTCCGGCAATCACCAAAAGAAGTACAGAAAGTATGATCGTGGATACTATCCATGGATTCTTCTCTTTGCTCATTTTAGTCTATTTTAATCTGGGAACAAAGATAACAATTCTGGTTCAAGAAACTCTTGTAGATTTTCTTTTAAATGGGATGAGATAAACATTATTGATTTTTTATCTGTTCTAACTTTCAAAATAACGGAATTATGGATAAAATCGCAATGCAGATACGTTTGGTAAAAATAGAGGAATTGTCTTATAGAGATAAAACAAAATTGGGAGAAGCTTTGAAAGAGCCTGTTTTTGTAAAATTGTTATTGAATATATTACCTGATATTGGTCGAAATATCATAGAACTAATTGTCGGTGTAGTGTATCATACGAATTCTGAAGATTTGCTGACTTATGAAATCAAATCAACTTTCGAGGTAGGAGAAATGGAAGCGGTGGTATGTGTTCGGGATTATAGTGTTTCTGTAGCTCCCGAACTGTTGAGTATATTGGTCGGGGTTTCGATCGGCACTTTGAGGGGAATGCTGGTTTTAAAAAGTGCAGATTCGTTTTTTGCTAACTATCCACTGCCGATAATTAATATTACAGAACTTATCGCTTCCTTACAAACCGAAACGGTAAAACAATCCTCTTATTTTCCGTTTTTTAGATTCAGATATGAGTAGTAGATTCGGCTTCATTTTTTAGAAGTTCGTATATTTCTTGTTGAGCTCTTACCGGTTTTTCAGAATTTTCGACTACAGGAATATTTTGTAGATTTTCATCGATAATACAGGCCTGAGTATTATCCTGTAATTGAAGTCGTAATATCTTTATGATTTTTTGTTTTATCTGTTCATTTGTGATGGGAAATGCAGTTTCTATCCGGCGACTCAGATTCCTTTTCATCCAGTCGGCAGAGCTTAGGAAAACTTCCTCTTTACCATCGGAGTTAAAGTACCAAATGCGGGTATGCTCCAAAAACTTGTCGATAATGCGAATAATTTTTATGTTCCGGCTATATGGCTGGTTGGGAACGAGGCAACAGATGCCTCGAATAATTAAATCTATTTTTACTCCTGCTTCACTGGCATCATATAATAATCTGATCATTTCTTCATCTTGTAGGCCGTTCATTTTCAAAATGAGATATGCCTGTTTTCCCTGCCTTGCGAGTTCGATCTCGCGGGCTATTTTTTCTTTTAATGAAGAAAGCATGTTAAACGGAGATACAATTAATTGCTCGAAATGAGGATATGCGGTTTTACCTTCAAGGATGTTGAACAATAAATTCAAATCTTGTATCAGTGTCGTATTATAAGTAAACAAGCCCATATCAGAATATATCTTGGCTGTTTTTTCATTAAAATTTCCGGTACTCAAATAAGCAAAACTTTTTTCAATATTTCCACCTCTTTCCGAACGGCGTAGAATCAATGCCACTTTTGCATGAACTTTCAATCCGGGAGTACTATATATTATTTTTATTCCATATTTTTTCATTCGTTCAGAAGTGGCGATATTGTTTTCTTCATCAAATCGGGCTTTCAACTCTACGAAGACCGTGACTCTTTTCCCGTTTTTCGCAGCAGTGATAAGAGCATTTACTACTGCCGATTCCTCAGCAACCCTATATTGGGTGATCTTTATCTCATCGACTTTAGGATCATAGGCGGCTTCGGTAAGGAAACGGATTAGATAGTCGAACGATTGATAAGGGTAGTGCAATAAGATATCTTGGTTTTTTATGACCTTGAACATCGAACCTGATCGGTCGAATAGAGCAACCCGCATGGGGGAGAATGTTCGGGATGAGAGACTGGGAGAACCTGGATTAGGAAGTTTGATAAGGTCTTCTAACGTCAAATAACGTCCGGCCGGAATACACTGAGATTCCGGGATATGATATGTCTCACATAAATATCGGAGCATATCTGCCGGCATTCTATGATTGTAAACCATGCGGTTCGCTTTTCCCGTTTTTCTCTTTTTTACGCTTTTTTGGATCTCTTTCACCAGATCATAATTCCGATGCGGATCAATTGAAAAGTCTGCATCTCGGGATATTCGAATACTATAATAAGAATCTACGATAAATCCCGGAAATACGATGTCTAGATTGTATCCGATTGCATCGTCTATGAACATCAAATAATGAGTTTCTCCGATAGACGGAAGAGAAATGAATCTGGGGACTTTGGAAAACGGAATTTTTATTAGAGCATAACATAGTTCGGCATTGCTTTTTTTATAAAGTTTTATGACCAAATAAAGTCTGTTATCCCGCAAAAAAGACGAAATATCATCTTTTAAAATTAGAACGGGTTGTAAAAAAGGGAATATTTCGTCATAAAAATAGTTTCGGATAAAAGCTCGGTGCATTTCTATTATAGGTTGTTCTCCTTGGTATAAAATGATATTATTTCGGGCGAGTTCTGGTAATATTTCATCTCGAAATATAAAAAAGAAATCTTGCATTTGTCGACTTACCTCTTTGTTGATTTCATATAAAGTCGCTTTTGCGCGAGATTTTAGCTCGGGTTCGTTGTTTTCCTGAGCAATGGTTTGACGATATTCCGATATGCGTATTTTGTAAAATTCCTCTAAGTTCGAAGAGAATATAGATAAAAATTTAATTCTTTCGAATATTGGTAATTTCTTATTTTTGGATTCTGATAGAACCCGATAATTAAAAGATAACCAACTGATATCTCTTTTAAAAAAAATTCGATTCTCGTCCATCCGTGTAAACTTTTATACCAGATAGGTAAATATAAGATTTATTTCGTTATTTTGTATCCGATTTTTTGAAAATAATTAAACAGAGTGTCGAGATATTTTGTTTTGTCTTGATGAAAGATGATTATTTTGAAAAATCGAAAAAAAAGTGTAATATAGCATCCGAATTGTTTAAATGATAGTTACGTGGAACATAAACAATTTATAGAAGAACTTCAAAACAGATTGGGAAAAGATAAAAAAGAAATAGATAATCTTTTTTCAGATATGTTGCAAATATTAAAAGATCGTTGCGGCCAGATGGATACATTGTCTATACAAGGATTCGGGACTTTTGAGCCTCGGAAAAAAATGGAACGGGTATCAGTAAATCCGGCAACCGGCAAACGAATGCTTATTCCTCCCAAAATAGTATTAGGTTTTAAACCGGGAACGGTAATCAAAAATCGATTAAAAGATATTTCTGGAGATGAACAATAAAATAACTATGCCCGATTTGGCGGATCTTCTTGCCCAAAAGGCCAGATGTACCAAGAAAGATGCAGAACTTTTTTTAAAGGAGTTCTTTGGGTTGGCGTCTGAAGTTATCTCCAAAGGAGAGCCTTTGAAAATTAATGGGTTAGGTGTTTTTAAAGCTATCTGGGTAGAGAAGAGGGCTAGTGTCAATATCCAAACGGGATTGCCTTTTGAGATTCCCGGACATTATAAATTGACTTTTATTCCGGATAAAAATCTTAAAGAAGCGGTTAATGCTCCGTTCGCTTGTTTTGAAGCGGAAATCCTTCCTGATGATGTCATGACCGATGCCGCCTTGACAGAGGAGGAAGATGAGGAGAGTGAAGATCTTTTGGATTTTGATGAGGATGAGGTCGGTGTGATAGATGGCGATGAAGCTGCAACGAAAACTGTAACTTTGACTTCTCATGAAGATCGTGACGAAAAGGAAAAATATTCTTCATCGAAATCTGAAAGTGTTTCGGAATCTGTTAATGAGGAAAAAAATACAGATGAAAGGGATGTTTCATTACAGCCTTTGCAGAAGTCTGTCCAGCCTGAAAATATAGATATAAAAGGTGAATTTAGACGCCGTACCAAAATGGGGTATATTTCAGGATTTCTGTCTGCTTGTCTTCTTATTTCATTGCTCGCTTTGGGTTGGTTATATTTTGATAAAGCGGATTCGTATAAAGAAGTGAATCTGACAATGCATCCCGTGACTTTTACCATAAAAAAGAATAAAACGGACGTAAATGAGAACAAAGATTCTTTGTCAGTTGTTGAAACGATGGTAACAGATTCTATAAAAGCGACGGCAGTAATGAAACGGAAGTCGAATGCGGTGGATGAAGTTGTAAAGCAAAGGAGTGATGTCCGAGATGAAGAAAAATATCAGAATGTTGATTCGGTAGATTTGCAACAACATCAAAAAGAAGTAGAAGAACCGAAAATCCCGGTTACTGAAGTTGTAAAGCCCGGCATTTTTTTGACAACTATTTCGTTAAAACATTACGGACACAAGACTTTTTGGGTTTATATCTATGAGGAAAATAAAATGAAAATAAAGAACCCGAATAATGTTCCGATTGGTACGGTCTTGGTTATTCCCGATCCGGATAAATATGGAATAAATTCGGGAAATAAAGAGTCTGTTGATAAAGCAAAGGCTCTCGCGGCGGAAATATTGAAAAGATATGAAAAATGATCTATAATAGCCTAAGTCGTCCGTTGGATTCAGCCGGGCGACTTAGTTTTTTTTAATATATAGTTCTTTCTTTTTTAACATCTAAATTGTTAAATGTAAAAGCAACATGGCTACTTTTGCAACGTTACATAGAATAAAATAAACCGATAACTATAAATAACTCATTTAAAAAGAAAAAATATGAGTCAAACAGTTGATATTCGAGAACTTAATGAACTTATTGCCAGCAAAAGTTCTTTTGTCAATATGATTACAATGGGCATGGATCAGGTCATTGTGGGGCAAAAACATCTTGTGGATTCTCTTTTAATCGGATTGTTGTCTAACGGACATATTTTGTTAGAAGGTGTTCCCGGATTGGCAAAGACATTGGCTATTAAGACACTTGCTTCATTAATTGATGCTAAGTATAATCGTATTCAGTTCACTCCCGATTTACTTCCGGCCGATGTGATCGGTACGATGGTATATAGTCAGGCAAAAGAGCAGTTTCAGGTAAAGAAAGGGCCTGTTTTTGCAAATTTCGTTTTGGCAGATGAAATAAACCGTGCACCGGCAAAAGTACAGAGTGCTTTGTTAGAGGCGATGCAGGAACGTCAGGTGACAATCGGAGAGGAAACTTATAAATTGGATGATCCGTTTCTTGTCTTGGCTACTCAAAACCCGATCGAACAAGAAGGTACATATCCTCTGCCTGAAGCACAAGTTGACCGTTTCATGTTGAAGGTAATCATAGGTTATCCTAAAAAAGAAGAAGAAAGATTGATTATCCGTCAGAATATATCCGGAGAAAGAGCCAAAGTTCAACCTGTATTAAAGGCTGAGGAAATTATCGAGACGCGTAATATCGTCCGGAAAGTATATATAGATGAGAAAATCGAACGCTATATCGTTGACATCGTATTTGCAACTCGTTTTCCTCAAGACTATGGTTTGGGAGATATAAAGGATATGATTTCATTCGGAGCTTCGCCACGTGCATCTATCAATCTGGCTTTAGCAGCTCGTTCGTATGCATTCTTGAAACAACGAGGATATGTGATTCCTGAAGACGTTCGTGCTGTATGTCATGACGTGATGCGGCATCGTATCGGTTTAAGTTATGAGGCAGAAGCAAACAATGTTACGTCTGAGGAGGTGATCAGTGAAATATTGAATAAGGTAGAAGTTCCCTAAATAAGAATATTCCGGAGAATTATAACGTATGGAGACGACAGAATTATTAAAAAAAGTCCGCCAGATCGAAATAAAGACGCGGGGACTATCACGTAATATCTTTGCGGGGCAGTACCATACGGCTTTTAAAGGGAGAGGTATGGCCTTTTCCGAAGTTCGGGAATATCAGTTTGGAGATGATGTTCGGGATATCGATTGGAATGTAACAGCCCGTCATCACAAACCTTATATCAAAGTTTTTGAAGAAGAGCGGGAGTTAACAGTTATGTTGCTTATCGATGTTTCCGGTAGCCGTAATTTCGGTGCTGTAGGTGAATCGAAAAAGGAGGTGATAACTGAGATTGCCGCAACATTGGCATTTTCTGCAATACAAAATAACGACAAAATAGGAGTCATCTTTTTTTCGGATCAAATAGAGAAATTTATTCCGCCGAAAAAAGGGAAGAAGCACATTCTCTATATTATTCGGGAGTTAATCGATTTTCAGCCTGAACACACGGGCACGAATTTGTCTTTGGTATTAGAATATCTGACTAATGCTATCAAAAAAAGATGTACGGCATTTTTTATCTCGGATTTTATTACCGAAGAAAATTTTAAAAATGCTTTATCGATAGCCAACCGTAAGCATGATGTCGTAGCTGTTCAGGTGTATGATAAGAGAGAGACCGAACTTCCGAATGTCGGATTGATGAAAATGCAGGACTCCGAACGGGGTGAGGAAAAGTGGATCGATACTTCTTCCAAGAGGGTGAGAGATACATACTCGCAATGGTGGTCTCAACGTCAAAGTCGTGTGTTGGATGCTGCTCGCAAGAGCAGAGTCGATATAACTGCTATCGCTACGGATGAAGATTACGTATTGGCTTTGATGAATCTGTTTAAGCATAGGGGATGATAAACCTTATAACGGATAAAAATAGAAATTCTGAAATGAAAGATATTTATAAGGAATTATTGATGAAGTTTTTCGCAGTGGTGTCGGCTATCTTTATAGTTTGTCCTGTTTTTGCCGGAGACCCTGTTGTTCGAGCTCGGATGGATTCGGCATCTATATGGATGGGAGAGCAGACGCGGATACATCTGGAACTCGTACAGGATAAAAATAAAATGATTTCTATGCCGGTTTTAAATGATACATTGGTTACCGGAGTAGAAATATTGAATGTTTCGAAGCCTGACACCGTGTTGTTGGGCAATGGTCGCATTCAAATCAATAGAGATATTTTAGTAACCTCTTTTGATTCGGGTTTCTATTATATACCGCCATTTCGGTATATTTTAAACAATGATACATTTTCTACTCAGACATTGAGTTTGAAAGTCGTTCCGGTAGAAGTTGATACGACTCAGGCTGCAATTGATATAAAAGGAGTACAAGAGCCTCCGTTTGTATTGTTCGATTATATTTCGGATACACTTCTTACAATTATAGGTATCATTATTTTATTGGCTTTGATCGTTGCCGGATATCTTTATTATAGGAAGAAAAAGAGACCCGAAGAGAAGACTGTTTCTCCGGAGGATCTGTTGCCTCCACACGAGCGTGCATTAAAAGCTTTGGCGGTTTTAAAGGAAGATAAACTTTGGCAGAATGGGCAGGAAAAAGAGTACTATACTCGGTTAACTGAGATTTTGCGTGAATATATTGATGATCGTTTTCATATTAATGCAATGGAGATGACATCATCTCAGATTTTGTCTGTTTTGCGTTCTAATAAAGAAACTAAAGCTGTTGATACACAGTTAAAACAAATTTTGGAAATGGCTGATTTTGTGAAATTTGCAAAAATGAGACCACTTCCGGATGATAATGAAGCAACAATGCGGGATGCAATAACTTTTGTTGAAGAGACGAAAGTCGTTGAAGAACAGCCCTCTACAAACGAAGAGAAAAAAGAAAACGGAGTACAGGTCGATGAAGATAAAACCTCTATATCCGGTTCTGATAAAAAAGATGAATTATGATATTTGCGAATCCTCTATATTTATGGTTGTTACTTTTGCTTCTTCCGGCAATAGTCTGGTATATTATGAAGCAAAAAAAAGCCCAAGCCTCATTGCAGGTTTCGTCAACTTTCGCTTTTGATAAATTGCCGACGACTTATAAGGCTTATTTGCGACATTTGCGTTTTATTTTGCGTTTAGGCGTTGTTGCATGTGTGATTGTAGCGTTGGCCCGTCCTCAATCGACAGATAAGTGGGAAAACCAAACGACAGAAGGGGTTGATATTGTCGTCGCTTTAGATATATCGACAAGTATGTTGGCACGAGATTTTAAGCCCAATCGTATCGATGCGGCAAAAGATGTTGCGGCACAATTTATAACCGGGCGTACGCATGATAATATCGGGTTGGTAATATTTGCAGGAGAAAGTTTTACAATGTGTCCGATGACTACAGACCATGCCGTCTTGTTGAATTTATTGAAAGATGTTCAGTGCGGTATGATTGCCGATATGACAGCCATCGGAGACGGACTCGCAACAGCTGTAAATCGTATTAAAGACGGTCCGGCAAAGTCGAAGACGATAATATTGTTAACAGATGGTACTAACAATGCTGGGGATATTGCTCCGGTTACGGCTGCACAGATTGCAAAATCGTTCGGTATTCGAGTATATACGATTGGAGTAGGAACACAAGGAACTGCTCCGTATCCGGTTCAGACCCCGTATGGTATCGAATATCAGAATATTCCAGTAGAAATAGATGAAGTTACTTTGAAACAAATTGCCTCTACTACGGGAGGAGAATATTTCAGGGCTACGAATAAAGGTGTTTTGAAAAATATATTTTCAGAAATCGACAAGTTGGAAAAAACAAAATTGACGGTAACGGAATTTAGCCGTAGAGAAGAGAACTTTATGCCGTGGGCAATGATGGCTCTGATTTTGTTGATTTGTGAGATTGTTTTGAGAAATACTCTATTAAGAAACATTCCTTAAATGATTTGATTATGTTTCGATTTGCACAACCAGAATATTTATATCTTCTTCTTATAGTACCGCTAATATGGGTGCTTTACTTTTATAGTGTGTACAAAAAAAAGAAAAATTTGGCAAAGTTTGGTCATGTAAAAACACTTGAACCTTTAATGCCGGATGTTTCAAAATATAAACCGGGAACAAAGTTCTTTTTACAACAGTTGGCATTGATTGTTTTGGTATTTTTGATTGCCAGACCTCAAATGGGAGCAAAAGTGGAGACTGTGAAAAAACAAGGTGTAGAAATAGTAGTGGCGTTGGATGTTTCTAATTCGATGTTGGCTCGTGATATTAATCCGAGTCGTTTGGAAAAAGCCAAGATGATGTTATCTAAGTTGGTTGATGAATTGGATAACGATAAAGTCGGATTAATCGTGTTTGCCGGAGATGCATATACGCAATTACCGATAACTTCGGATTTTGTTTCGGCAAAAATGTTTTTGTCCAGTATCGATCCCAATATGGTTCCTACTCAAGGGACAGCAATAGGAAGGGCGATTAGTTTGGCAATGAATTCGTTTACTCCGGATGAAAGTGCCGATAAAGCGATTATCGTGATTACAGATGGAGAAAATCATGAAGATGATGCGGTTGCAATGGCTGCAGAAGCTGCAAAAAAAGGTATTCGTGTGGATGTGATCGGAATAGGTTCTCCACAAGGATCTCCTATTCCGATGAGTAATGAAAGTAGTGATTTCAGAAAAGACAATGAGGGAAATGTTGTCATTACTAAATTGAATGAACAGATGGGACAAGAAATTGCTAAAGCCGGAGAGGGTATTTATGTAACGGCGGATAATACGAACAGCGCTTTGCGGGCTCTGACCAGCCAGATAAAAAAAATGAAAAAATCAGATATCGAAAGTAAAGTATATTCGGAATATGACGAACAGTTTCAAGGACTTGCTTGGATTGTACTTTTGTTGTTGCTGGTTGATATTTTTATTTTAGATCGGAAAAACGAGTGGATGAAGAAATTTAATTTCTTTACTAAATAAAATTGTTTTTGGTCGATAAATAGACCGGACACTTAAAACGGAAAGGTTATGAAATATATAATAATGATAGTTTCATTGTGTTGTTTTACCGTACTTTCTGCTCAGAATTCGGCAAAAGAACCTATGTCCTCAAGTAAAGAAGTAAATAAAAAAGCTGAACGAAACAGCATTCGTGGCGGAAATAAACTATATTCCGATGAAAAATATACCGAATCGGAAATTGAGTACAGAAAGGCATTGGATGCCAATCCCGACTCATGGATGGGAATGTATAATTTGGGAAATTCATTGTTTCGTCAAGGAAAATATGAAGCAGCCTTCGAACAATATAAAAAAGCGGCGACATTGGAAACCGATAGTATAAAAAGTGCTCAAGCTTGGTACAACATGGGAAATGTATTTATGCAGGATAAAAAATATGCTGAGAGTATAGATGCGTATAAAAATGCATTGCGGCGTAATCCGAAAGATGACGAAGCACGCTATAATTTGCGTTTGGCTCAGTTGCTTTTAAAGAAACAACAACAAGACCAAAAAAATCAGGATCAAAATAAAAATCAGAATAAGGATAATAAAGACCAAAAAGACCAAAATAAAGATAATAAGGACCAAGATAAAAATCAACAGCAAAATCCTAAAGACAATAAACAGGATAAGAAAGACCAGGATAAACAACAATCATCTTCTCCTCAAATGTCTAAAGAAAATGCACAACAGATATTGGATGCTATGCAGCAAGATGAACGGAATACTCAAGAAAAAGTCCGTAAAGCTATGATGCAACAGCAGAAACGAAAGAAGACGGACAAGGAATGGTAATGATAATGTAAAGATTAAAACTTATTCGGCATGATAAAAAAAGCAAAATTCACTGTGTTCATATTTTTTCTCATAAGTGTTGCGACTTATGGAAGAAATAATGTGCGTTTTGAATTGATTGTTCCGGAAAAAGTTTATTCAGGTCAGGAATTTACGCTGATTTTTCGTCTTGAAAATGCTGAAGGACAAGATTTCAGAGCTCCGGAGTTTAGCGGATGCCAAGTAATAAAAGGACCTGTAGTTTCTCGTCCTTCACAATATATAATGGAGTGGGGAATAGGTTGGTCTCAGAGTTATACAGATTATACATATATCTTGAAAACCGATCGTAAAAAGAAGGTGAAAATAGGTTCTGCGACAGTCAGAGTTGATGGAAATTTATTGAAGACTACCTCACGTACGATTTTACTTGACAAATCCACGGAACAAGAATATTCTGATAATGTTATATCATTTATAGCTGTTGTCCCGGAAAAAGTAGAAGTGGGGAAAACATTTAAGGCTGTTTTTGTTTTAAAAAATGCTCAAGGAGAAAATTTTAATCTTCCGATAGTAAAAAATTGCGAATTGGTTTACGGACCAGAGGTTTCTCGCAATGGAGGTTTTTCGTTTTGGGGGCGTACTCCGATCGAAACGGTATATACATTGATATTGAAGGCAAAGAAGACCGGAAAAGTTAAGTTCCCTTCTGCTTCAGTAGATGTAAATGGTAAGGTTTTGAAGACAAAAAAAGTAAAAATAAAAATATTGCCGGAGAGTGAAAAAACTCGTGAAAAGAGGTTTAATGAAGCTCAACGGAAATATCAGTCTATATAAGTAATAAAAAATAGTATATATAAAAATGAAAAAATTATTTTTCATAATAGCGGTTTTTTTCAGTACTATTTCATCCGGTTTTGCTGATGGGGTGAAATTTTCTGCTTCGGCGCCGGGACAGGTAATTAAAGGGCAGACATTCCAGATAACATTTACGTTAATCAATGCAAATGGTCAAGATTTAAGAGTCCCGGAATTTCCCGGATGTAATGTTCTTTTTGGTCCAGCAGTTTCTCAAGGGTCGCAGTTTACCAGTATAAATGGAAAAACAACAACTCAAACAGAAGAATCTTACACTTATACGTTAAAGGCGATTAAAGAAGGAACTTATAAGATAGGATCTGCAACTATTCGGGCAGGCGGAAAACAATTGACATCCAATACTCTCAATTTAAAAATTTTGCCTCCGGATAAAAATTCCGATGGTGGTTCTGATGATGACAGGGAATATGTACCTTCGGCTCAGAGTTCTGCAGGAACAGACGCAACGACATTTGCCCGTTTGATACTTTCAAGAACAAAGGTATATGAGCAAGAAGCTATATTGGCAACTATAAAATTATATACCAAAGCTGCCAATATGGGACTTGAGAATTATACTTTTCCGAGTTTTGACGGCTTTGTAGTTCAGGATATGCCGATTCAGAATCCTCAGTTTGAGTTAGATCACTATGACGGAGCTAATTATACGACAGTTGTGATTAAGAGAGCTTTGTTATTTCCTCAACGTTCGGGGAAAATAACGATTAATCCCGGTAAATTCGATATGGCATTACAGGTCGTTCGTCCTATGAGAGGACCTTTCGGTATGATGCGAGGTTTGCAGGAAGTAAAAAAGACAGTGCGTACACAACCGGTTACGGTAGAAGTATTGCCGTTGCCTGCAGGAAAACCGGCCTCATATATGGGAGCAGTAGGAACATTTACGGTTACATCTTCTATAAATAGAGAGAATTTGAAAACCAATGAAGCCGTAACTGTAAAATTGCAGATCAAAGGGGTGGGAAATCTTAAATATGTAAAGAATCCGGAGATCAAATTCCCTGCAGATTTTGAGGTTTATGATCCAAAGATTGATGTGAAAACTCAAAATACGACGTCCGGAGTAGAAGGTGTCCGCACGATAGAATATACAGCTATCCCTCGTAATGCAGGAGATTTTGTTATTCCGGGAATCGATTTTTCATATTTCGATGTTCATTCGAATAGCTATAAGACTTTGACAACACCGGAATATCATTTAAAAGTAGAAAAAGGCACAGGCGGTTCTTCATCTCAGATCTCCAATTTTACGGATAAAGAAACTTTGCAAATGTTGAATCAAGATATTCATTTTATTAAAACCGGAAATTTGCATTTGCAAAAATCTCCGTCTATTATGTGGGGAAGTACGGGATATTGGCTGTGGTATATTTTGCCTGCATTGTTTTTTATTATATTTGTAATTATCAATCGGAAGCAGGCTCGGGAGAATGCAAATGTTACTTTAATGAAAACGAAGAAAGCCAATAAAGTAGCGACTCGAAGGTTGAAAGCTGCGGGAAAATATTTAAAAGAACATCAAAAAGAAGCGTTTTACAATGAAGTCCTGCAGGCTGTATGGGGATATTTGAGCGATAAATTAAGTTTACCGTTATCAGAATTGACTCGGGATAATGTGGCTACCGAATTAGCTAAATATGGAGCAAGTGAAGATTTGGTAAATCATTTTATGGAAATATTGGATACCTGCGAATTTGCTCAGTATGCACCTTCCCAATCAGACAGTGCAATGGATAAACTGTATGCGGATACGGTGGAAGCGATAGGAAAAATGGAAAATACCGTAAAAAAATAAATAGAGATATCGATATGAAAAAAATATATAGTATTCTGTTTTTTTTCTGCCTCACTGCTGTTGTTTGGGGACAAGAATTATTGAATCAGGCAAATCAATCATATAGTCGAGAAGATTATAAAAAAGCAGCAGAATTATATGAGAAAGCTCTTCAAGATGAAGGAATCTCTTCAGATTTATACTACAATTTAGGGAATGCCTATTATAAAGATAAGCAATATGCAAAAGCTATATTGAATTACGAAAGGGCATTATTGCTCTCTCCGGGAAACGAAGATGCACGTTTTAATTTGAATATGGCGAACAGTCATATAACAGATAAAATAGAACCGGTAGGCTCATTCTTTTTGACCGTTTGGATTCATTCTCTGATAAATACTTTGTCGTCAAACAGTTGGGCTATATTAGGTATTATTAGTTTTCTGCTTTTTATTGTAGGTATTTATTTGTATTTCTTTACAAGAAATGTATTATTGCGGAAAATAGGATTTTTTGCCGGATTATTATTGTTATTGGTTTCCATATTTTCAAATAGTTTTGCATCGGAACAAAAAGATAAAATAACCGAGCGTAACGAAGCCATAGTCTTTGCGCCGACGATAACGATTAAAAGTTCACCGGCTGAAAGCGGAACAGATCTTTTTGTTTTGCATGAAGGTACGAAAGTGAAACTTTTGGATAAAGTTGGAGATTGGTCTGAAATTTTGTTGGCAGACGGAAATAGAGGTTGGATACCGACAAATCAAATCGAAATAATTTGAAGTAAAAATATAAAGAACGCTTATTAAATTACACAAAACGGCGGAAGCATTTTGTCGCTTTGTGTAATCTTATTTTGTAAAGACATTATGCTTGAGGAACTTATCAAGATAGATCAACAAATATTGTTATTGTTCAATCGATATCATACTGTATATTGGGATCAGGTTATGTGGGTATATACCGGAAAATATATCTGGATACCGCTTATTTTGTCATTTGTTTGGGTGTATTTTCGAAAAAACTGGAAAGATGCGTTATGGACAATATTAATGATGATTCTTGTCGTTACTGTATGCGATCAATTCGCTTCGACGATTTGTAAACCTTATTTTGCCCGTTTCAGACCGGCTCAAGATCCGGACTTTTCTCAGTTCGTTACTATTGCAAACGGATATCGGGGCGGAAAATTCGGTTTCATATCGAGTCATGCTGCGAATGCTGCCGGTTTGGTAACTTTTACTGCGTTATTATTCAGAAATAAATTATATACGATTACTGCTATTATATGGGCTTTGCTGACATGTTATTCCCGTATGTATTTAGGAGTTCATTATCCGGGAGATATTTTAGCAGGAAGTGTTTGGGGAATATTGACCGGATGGGGAGGTTATTATCTATATGTTACGGGGCGTAGTAATGCAGTAAAGCGAGGATGGCTTCAAGGGAATCTTTCTCCTTATTATAATAATAAGGATGTTCGTATAATTGTTGCTGTAATTTATGTTACGTTTTTGGCTATATTGATTCTATCTCCTTGGATTAATTTCAGAATAAAGTAAACCCTGTTAATTTATACTGAAAAACTCACAGAAAATTTTCCCTGTGAGTTTTTTTATTAGAATGAACGATAAAAAAGTCCGATAAATTTGGAAATGTGGATTTTTAAATATAAATTTAATGCGTATTACAAACCATAGCTATTAACCATTTAAAACATTAACGACTATGACTAAAACAATAACATTTAATGAACTTCGCCGTATCAAAGATTGTTTACCCGATGGTTCTATGCACAGAATTGCAGATGAGTTGAATGTAACAGTACAGACAGTACGTAATTATTTCGGTGGAAATAATTATGAATACGGGAAAAATTGCGGTCTGCACATAGAACCAGGTCCTGACGGTGGTATAGTCGTATTGGACAACACTACTATATATGATATGGCGATGTCTATTCTTCAAGAAGAGAATAGCATGGCCGAAGAAAAATAGAAGTAAATAATTTTTAAACTTTTGCGTTATGGGCGATGATAAATTAATCACTATAGCCATTTATACGTACGAAAAGGCTCAGATTATAAAAGGCATTCTGGAGAACGAGGATATCCCAGTGGCTATCCAAAACGTAAATCTGATACAGCCGGTAATATCGTCAGGCGTACGTGTAAGAATCAGAGAACAGGATTTACCGCATGCTCTTCAAATTTTAGAACAATATTCGCTTTTCGATGATAAAGATCATCAAAAAGATAAAAGTAAAAATCACGAAAAGAAAATTCTAATTCCGGTCGATTTTTCCGACTATTCTTTTAAAGCCTGTCAGATCGGCTTTGATTTTGCAAAGGCTCATAATGCCAAAGTGATGCTATTCCACGCTTATTTCAGCCCGTATTTTCCGGGTGCTATACCAATCACCGATACATTTACTTATGAAGTTTCTGAAGATGAAGCGCTGAAACAGGTGCAAGATCGAGTAGGAAAAGATATGGCTCGTTTTGTCGAGACTTTACATAAGCAGATTGCCGAAGGGTTACTGCCGGACGTAGAATTCGATTATATTCTTCGGGAAGGCATTCCGGAAGATGAAATCAATCATTACAGTAAGGAATACAACCCTATGTTGATTGTAATGGGTACGCGCGGAAAAAGCCAAAAAGAACTTGATTTGATAGGAAGTGTCACGGCAGAAGTTCTGGACTCTACAAAATTCCCTGTATTTGCCGTTCCGGAAAGTGTTCCGTTTACTATGATTGATGAGGTAAATAACATTGCGTTTTTTACGAACTTCGATCAACAAGATTTGATAGCGATAGATACATTTATGAGGTTATTCGGTTCGTATGATTTTAAAGTCAATTTCGTTCATATGAATACGAAGCGGGACGCTTGGAATGAGATCAAATTGGCAGGGATGAAAGAATATTTCGATAAACATTACCCAGGACGTGAAGTTGCTTATATGATGTTGAATGGAGATGATTTCTTGAATAGTGTAGAAAAGTTTATCAGAGATGAGAAAATAGACATATTAACAATGACGACACGAAAGAGAAATATATTTGCAAGGTTGTTCAATCCGAGTATTGCTCATAAGATGTTATTCCATGCAGATACACCATTATTAGTAATTCCTTCTGTCGGCTGGTGAAGGTTTTAAGTGAGGTAAAAATATATTCCCTGAAATACAATAAGTAATTTCAGGGAATATATTTTTTAGATACAGTTTAAAATCTTATTTCGTATTTTATTTTTGTGAGGATGATAGAGCGGGGCTATCTGATGAGTGAAAACGGGAAATAGAACGGAAGAAAACGTAAAGATGACCAGATAATATTTCTTTGTTGGAAAATTTAGGCAGGTTCTTATAGTAACCGAAAACGAATAGTTAAAAAAATATTTGTGTGAGATTTTGATAACCGATATCTTGGATAAATAATTTATATATAGTAAGATATATATTGTTTATCATTTAAATTAATATCTGTATTATCCCTTTTTTCTTAAGAAATTCAGAGAAACTCTAAAAAAATCTGCTATTTTATATCGCTATTACGATCATTTTGCATAATTTTGGTTCATTAATAATACACACAATTGACCTCAGATGAAAAACAAAACTTCATTATCGGCACTTCTCGCAGTGCTGTTCGGATTCTTTATCATGGGATTCTGTGATGTAGTCGGTATGGCTACCTCTTATGTAAAAAACGATTTCGGATTGTCCGAAACATTAGCAGGTTTTATCCCTTCTGCAGTATTTTTCTGGTTTTTACTTCTGTCCGTTCCTACAGCTATCGTGATGAATAAAATTGGACGGAAGCGGACAGTTTTGGTAAGTATGGTTATAACCATTGTGGGAATGATGTTGCCTTTTATTTCTTACAACTTGGTATCTTGTATGGTCGCTTTTGCGTTTTTAGGAATTGGAAATACGATTTTACAAGTTTCTTTAAATCCGTTATTGACCAATGTCGTAAAAGGCGATGCTTTGACCAGTTCGTTAACCGGAGGACAAGTTATTAAGGCAATATCATCATTCTGCGGACCGTTTATTGCCGCATTTGCCTTGAGCTTTTTCGGATCTTGGGAATATCTTTTCCCTATTTTTGCTGTAATAACTTTGATTTCTACGCTTTGGCTGTTGGTTAGTCCTATTCAGGAAGAAAAACCCGATTCAGCTTCGTCATTCGGAGCGACATTCGGATTATTGAAAGATAAAATGATTTTGCTCCTTTTCTTAGGAATAGTGTTTGTCGTAGGTACAGATGTAGGAATGAATACTATTGCTCCGAAATTGCTAATAGAACGTTGTGGCATGGCTGTTGATGCCGCGGGATTCGGTTCGAGCGTATATTTTGCTTGTCGTACGGTCGGGGCTTTTGTCGGTACGGCCTTATTAGCGAAATATTCACCTGTTAAATTTTTCCGGATCAATATTCTTATAGCGATTTTAGGTATGTTAGCTCTGTTTTTTGTGAATGATTTGATGTTAATATACGCAATGATAGGGTTAGTAGGGTTTGTATGTTCAAGTATTTTCTCTGTTATTTACTCTATGGCATTACAAAGTCGTCCCGACAAAGCGAATGAAATTTCCGGTTTAATGATTACGGGAGTTTTTGGTGGAGCGATTGTCCCTCCTTTAATGGGATATGCTACGGATTTGGTTGGAAGTCAGAACGGATCTGTCGCAGTTATTTTGGTTTGCATATTATATCTGACATATTGTTCTTTCGGCATTAAGGTGAAGAATAATTAAGAATTTAATAATTTATGAGGTTCCGGGAAGTTACATTGTAGCTTCTCGGATTTTTTATGAGATATAGCTTAAAGTTCTATTTAAGATATGAATTTTTTACAGACAGAATAAGTAGAAAAAATATTTCCATAAAATTTAGATAGGCTCTAAAATAATTTTGTAATAAAAGTATTATCTTTGCTGCGCTTCGGTTCATAGTTTCTGTTCAGAGACATGATTAAAAGGGAATCAGGTGAGAATCCTGAACAGTCCCGCTGCTGTAAGCTCTGTAAATGTTTTGATAAAATACTTTGCCACTGTTTATTATATATAAATGGGAAGGCGTTCAAAACAGGAGTAAGTCAGAAGACCTGCCAGGCAGATTCATTTCAATAGCTTTCGAGGAATAAGCTTTTGAGTATTATTGCGCGGTATTTTACCATATAATGTTCACTCCCTTATTTTTAGTTGGCTATTTGATTTTGGTTAGAATCAAATAAATATATCAGTATGCAGAAATTTTTACGTTTTAATTGTGAAAAAGATTTTGTTTTGCAGGGGGTGAGAAAGTCCCGAGTATTGCTTTGTTGCAGTTTATTGTCAGTTTCGTTAAATGTGGCGGGGCAAACGACATCAGTGACTAAAGTATTGGAATATGTGCCTGCACCCGGGCAATTCGTGAATGCATCTTTGCCTAAATATGAAGCAGGAGATATGGATGAATCGATTCGGGCAAAGGCAGAATCGACAATGAAAGCCGGTAGTTCGTTTATCGGTTTAGGGGCTTATGGAGGTTATGTGGTTGTCGGTTTTGATAAACCGATTGTGAATGTTCCCGGTGAGTATGATTTTAAGACAGCAGGAAATGCGTATGTAAATAATGCCGAGTGTGGAATTATTATGGTATCTCAAGATAAGAATGGAAATGGTCTTCCTGATGATGAGTGGTATGAATTGGCCGGTTCGGAATATAATAACCCCAAGACAGTTCATAATTATAAAATAACTTATTACAGACCTCAATACGATATAGAAATACGGAAAGGAGAAACTCCTGATGAAAATTATGTAAATAATCCGGCTTCATTTCGTACAGAAACGGAAAATAATAATATTGCGGATGTAATGTGGAAAGATAATTTGGGAAATACAGGTTATGTATTACGTAATACTTTCCATAAACAGCAGTCTTATTATCCGATGTGGATCGAATCGGATGAGTTGACATTTTCGGGTTCTTTATTACCTTCAAATGCTGTACAGTCCGGAAATATATGGCAATTTCCGGCTTATGATTGGGGGTATGCCGATAATTGGAGTGCCAATGAGTCAGATGAGAAAATTGGGATGAAAATAGATTGGGCTGTCGATAAATACGGAAATCCTGTTCGTTTGACACATATCGATTTTGTGAAGGTATATACTGCTTTGAATCAATGTGTCGGAGCTGTAGGAGAGACATCGACAGAATTTAAGTCTGTCATAGATCTTCATCCCGATGCTCAAGTATCTGAAGACAAATCTGTTGTTTTGGATTTATCCGAAGCAGTTTTAGATGAATCGACAAAGGTTTCGGATTTTATTTTCGATACAGAAACGAAATTCTTTGATTTTAATGATTTGTTCCGTTTTTCACATTCGGCAACGGATTGGGGTGGGGGTTCTTTCTCTTGGGACGGTTTTGTTTGCAGTAAACAGCAACCCGATCTGAATGAACCTTCGGATTTATACAACCCGGATGGCAGTGTAAATACAGATGTCGTAAGTTCGTGGGAATATTTGCCGCAGAATACTTACGCTGCAGTGACCGGAGCAGGCGTAAACGGGGATAATACCCCATATATTTTCGGATATTGGGACTCATATAGTGATCAAAGTATTATATCTTTTGCAGACAGAATGTCTCATAAAGTAAACGGTGTGTATGTGACGAATGCTGCCATAAATTATATTTCGATGAAATATGGTGATTCTTATGGGAAAAAGTTTGGTGGAGAAAACGGGACAGATCCAGATTTCTTAAAATTGACGGCTGTTGGAAAGAATGGTGATACCGAGACCGGAAGTGTCGATTTTTATTTGGCTGATTATCGTTCAGATTATAGTTGTGACGATTATATCGTCACAGACTGGAGTTGGATGGATTTGTCTTCTTTGGGAGAGGTTTCTTCGATAGAGTTTTCTTTGTCGTCTTCAGATAATGGAGATTATGGGATGAATACTCCGACTTATTTTTGTTTAGATGGCTTGTCGGTAAATCCTCAGGCTTCAGTGCCGTCTGCAATATCGGAAAGTGAGAAAGCAGTTTCTTGGAGTGTATATCCTAATCCGGCATTAAATTATATTCGCATCAAAGGTGATGAATATAAAAAAGCTGATATTTATACGTTAAACGGAGTTCTTGTTCGTTCTGTTTCAGCATCTGAACAAATTTATGTAGGTGATCTGGCTACCGGACTATATTATATCCGGATTACAGATGATACATATACTTCAACATTGAAATTTATCAAACAGTGATAAGTTAAGTTTTCCTTTACAAATTAATCTGCGCAAAAAGAAGCTGTGTCAAAATATTGACATGGCTTCTTTTATGTGTTTTTTATGAAAAATCCAATTATTTTCCGTTTTAATATAGGAAAATTTATAGATTTTATAACTGCAATATCTTTATTTTAAATGGATTCTAAAATAGATATATATATGTTTCTCTTTTCTGTGTTGTTCTAATATGAATAAATAATTACATTTTTATGGTGTAAAACTCGCTATTTATGGTATTTTATTCATATAATATGATAAAATGTATATGATAAGTTTTGAGGTTAAGATAAAATAGTTACTTTTGCACAGTTTTTAATTAAGTGTGCAAAAGTAAAAAACATTTATATGTCTAAAACTCGTGAGATGCTGGTCGATGTAGCACGTCAATTATTTGCTAAGTCGGGGTTGGAAAATACTACGATGAATGACATTGCCATTGCATCTCGTAAAGGAAGACGGACTCTCTATACGTATTTCAAAAATAAAAACGAGATTTATTGGGCAGTAGTAGAATCGGAACTTGCACATTTATTGCAACGGCTTAAAGATATAGCTAATAAAGATCTCCCTCCTGAAGAAAAACTTACTAATTATATTCTTACCAGACTTGAGGCGGTTAAAGAGACCGTTTTGCGTAATGGCACTTTAAAAGCAGAGTTTTTCAGGGATATTTGGAAAGTAGAGCAAGCTCGTAAGAATATCGATATGCACGAAGTTGTGTTGCTAAAGGGAATTTTGAAGGAGGGTGTCGATAGAGGAGATTTTAGAATTACCAGCGTTTCTGCAACAGCGACGATATTGCATTATGCTCTAAAAGGTTTAGATGTGCCTTATATACGGGATAATTTTACCGAGATGGGGCTGGAAAGGCTTCGGGTAAAAGAATATATAGCAGATCTTGTGTTGTATGGAATCAAGAAATAAAGCAACAAAATTAATAAATTACTAATTTAAAATTGTATGTATATTAATGCGACCGGGTATTATATCCCTACAGAAAGAGTGTCTAACGACCATTTTTTTGAAATTAATGGGTTAACCAGTGACTGGATATTACAGCGAACGGGTATAAATACGCGATCTAAGGCCGGAGAAGGAGAAAATTCAGATACAATGGGGTTAGAAGCGATACGGGTTGCCATACCACATTTGCCGTACGACATAAAAGATGTTGATTTGATTGTTTCCGCATGTTATTCTCCTCGTGATACGGTGGCTACTTTGGCTCATGTTGCCCAACGCGAATTTAAGATAGAAAAGGCGAAAGCTTTGTATATATCATCGGCTTGTTCTTCATTCAGTAATGCACTTGAGGTTGTTGAGGGCTATTTTGCCATGGGAAAAGCAACCAAAGCTTTGGTTGTTTGTTCAGAGCATAATACTTATTATAGCAATGAAAGTGATCCCAAATGCGGACATTTATGGGGTGATGCCGCAGTCGCTCTTTTTGTTTCTAAAGATTTGCAGAAAGAAGGCGAAGCGGAGATAACCAGTATTTATACTCGAGGTTTGGGGCATATCGGTAAAGGCCCGGATGCTGTGCATTTGAAACCGAAAGAAGATGGAATTACAATGCCTGAAGGTCGAGATGTGTTCATGCATGCGTGTAAATATATGGTTGAAGTTCTTGAACATTTGACTTCGGATAACCAGATGTCGATTGACGATTTGAATTATATTATATGTCATCAGGCAAATATGCGTATCGTAGCGAATGTCGCTCATCAGTTGAAGCTCGGAGAAGACCGTTTTCTGAATAATATTCGGGAGTTGGGAAATACAGGTTCGGCAAGTGCCATGTTGGTTTTGGCGCAGCATATCCATGAAATGAAAAAAGGTGATAAGGTCGCTGTCACTGTTTTTGGTGGAGGTTATTCAAGTGGCGGATTTTTAGTGAAATTTTGATTTTAATCTATTTAATAAGATAACTTATGAAATTATTGCAAGGAAAAGTTGCCGTTATTACAGGTGCGGCTCGTGGAATAGGCAAAGCGATTGCCATCAAATTTGCAAATGAAGGTGCGGATATTGCATTTACCGATTTGGCCATTGATGATAATGCAAAAGCTACAGAAGCTGAAATAGCAGCTTTAGGTGTAAAAGTAAAAGGGTATGCTTCGAATGCAGCGAATTTTGAAGATACACATAACGTTGTTACTGAGATTGTAAAAGATTTTGGACGCATCGACATTTTGGTAAATAATGCAGGAATCACTCGGGACGGTCTGATGATGCGTATGTCAGAAGCCCAATGGGATATGGTAATCAATGTGAACTTGAAATCTGCATTTAATTTTATACACGCAGTTTCTCCTGTTATGATGAAACAAAAGAGCGGGAGTATCATAAACATGTCTTCTGTTGTCGGTGTATCGGGTAATGCCGGACAATGTAATTATTCAGCATCGAAAGCCGGTATGATAGGTCTGGCTAAATCTATTGCAAAAGAGCTTGGTTCTCGCGGTATTCGTGCCAATTGTATCGCTCCAGGATTTATTATTACCGATATGACAGGTGCATTATCTGATGAAGTGAAAGAAGCTTGGGCAAAACAAATTCCATTACGTCGTGGCGGTACACCCGAAGATGTTGCTAACGTATGTACTTTCCTTGCTTCCGACCTTTCTTCATATGTTACCGGGCAAGTTATTCACTGTTGTGGCGGTATGAATATGTAAAGAATATTTTATAACATATATTCAGAAGGTAAAAGAATCATTACGATTCTTTTACCTTCTGTTTTTTTATCCCTATCTTTGTTTCATATCTAATGTATATTTTATGACGGTATTGTATGAAGATAATCATTTGATTATCGTAAATAAAACGACATCGGAGATCGTACAGGGTGATAAAACCGGAGATACTCCTCTATCTGAAATATTGAAGTTATGGCTGAAAGAGAAGTACGGTAAACCCGGAAATGTATTTGTCGGGGTAACCCATCGGCTCGACCGTCCGGTGAGCGGATTGGTGATTTTTGCTAAAACAAGCAAAGCTCTGACACGGATGAATGAGATGTTTCGCAATAATGAGGTGAAAAAAAAATATTGGGCGATCGTAAAAAATCGTCCGCCGAAAGACTCGGATGAGATTACTCATTATATTGTGAGGAATGAGAAAATGAACAAGTCGGTTGCATGGGACAGAATGAAACCTAATGCTAAAGAAGCTGTTCTTGCATACCGGATAGTTGCTCATAGCGATAAATATTATTTATTGGAAATAGATTTGAAAACAGGAAGACATCATCAAATTCGATGCCAATTGTCTAAGATCGGGTGTCCTATAAAGGGTGATTTGAAGTATGGAGCTGAGCGATCTAATCCGGACGGAGGCATTAGCCTGCATGCCCGTCATATTAAATTTATTCATCCGGTATCCAAGGTAGAAATCGATATAACTGCCCCGGTTCCGGATAATAATCTTTGGAAAACTTTTGAGAAGTTGGCCGGATCTTTTTCAGAATAAAGAATTATACACACACTAATTATTTTATATTATGAGAACACATCTTAAATTTGCGGTAGTGTTTTTGATTACCGTATTCGTTTTTGTCGGCTTGTCGGCACAGACCTTTATCCATCCCGGTATTGATATGTGCCGGGAAGATCTTGAGTTGATGAAGAATAAAACATTGGCGGGAGAACAGCCTTGGCGGGGAGCTTTTGAGCGTCTAAAGGCGGAAACACCTCTTTCTTTCGAAGTTAAGACTTATGCGCATGTTATCAGTGGACCGTACGGAAAACCTGATATTGGCGGATCGGATCTTTCTAAAGGTGCGGTAATGGCTTATAATTGTGCTGTTTTGTGGTATATTACAGAAGATAAAGCCTATGCAGAAAAAGCGATCGAAATTATAGGAAAGTGGTCTGAATCATTGCGTAGTCTGGACGAAAACAACGCTAAGTTGCTGGTTGCTCTTTCCGGATATAAATTTTGCAATGCCGCTGAAATTTTAAGATATACTTATCCGGGTTGGACTGAAAATCACACAGCGGCTTTTACAGAAATGATTATGAGCGTGTATTATCCGTTATTGAGATTCTATTTCCCTCAGGCAAACGGAAATTGGGATGGAGCGATTATGCATACTTTATTGTCGATCGCTATTTTTACCAATGATCGGCCGCTTTTTGATAATGCAGTTTATCATTATTTGCATGGAAAGGCAAACGGCAGTTTGATTAAATATATTTTTCCGAATGGACAATGTCAAGAAACTACCCGGGATCAGGGACATGTACAAATGGGGCTTGGTGAATTTGCCGGAGCAGCCCGAATTGCCTATACACAAGGCGTTGATCTTTTTTCTGCCGGTGATAACCGTTTGGCATTAGGTTATGAATATACTTCTCGTTTTCTTTTAGGAGAAGATATTTTCTCTTACGGAGAACCTTCTCATCGTGATAAGGATTTACGCAATGATTACGGGATAGAGTATGTCTATCAACACTATAAAGCCCAGGGAATAGACATGCCATATACTCGTTCTATATGTGATAAAGTTCGGGATAAGTCTTCGTTGATATTGCTTACAGCTTTCCGTGCGGCTTTTCAGGGAAAAACGCCCGAGCAGAGACCTTTGATTTGCAGTAAGATTGCTTATCCTGCAGGAGCGTTAAGAGTATCGGATTTTAAAATACCGGAAGGTGCGATTGTCGTATCGCCTGGAGATTCGTTACAGCAAATATTGGATAATGAGGCGGGACACAAGCGTACAATTTTTTTGAAAGCCGGAGAGTACACGATGAATAAAACTCTGAAAATCCATTCGGGGACGCATTTGATCGGAGAAGGTACAAAAACAGTTCTTATGTTTACACCGTCTGTACGAACTGCTGCAATTATGGCTGCCACGCCAGACATGAGTGATGTCGTTATTGAAAATTTGATAATAGAAGGCGCTCGGGAACATGCTGCTGGTTTTGATCCCAATGCCGGACGCTTTGAAAGACAAAGACGTTATGCAAATAATTTGGCCGGAATATCTTTCCGTAGTGAAAAAAATTATTCACTTTCCGGGATAACCTTGAGAAATCTTTCTGTAATTAATTTTTCTCGTACAGGAGTATATATTTCAGGTGCAAAAAATGTAAAAATAGAAGCTTGCGATTTTACTGAGAATGGGACATTTGTCGTACCGGGGCCGAGACTTCAACATAATTTATTGTTGCAGCGTGTTGATGGTGGAGTTGTGCGGGATAGTCGTTTCGATACCTCTTTACATGGAGCAGGTGTTGTGTTGGATCATTGCCGTTCATTAGATTTGAAAGATTGTGAAATAGCCCGGAATGCATGGCATGGAGTTTTATTGTCCGAATGTTCCGGTATAAATATTTCTGAAAATTTGATAGAAGGAAATGACGGTTGTGGTATTTTGTCGGAATTTTTATATAAGGGATCGAGTAATCTCAAAATTCGAAAAAATAGAATCCGCTATAATAACGGATATGGAGTCGAAGCTTTTGCGGTTAAAAATCTTTCTGTGTCAGGTAATTGCTATGATCGTAACGGAAAGTTGGGAGAGCAAGAACATTTATGTTCAGATCTTACTTTACAAATGGAAAAGATCTCAGTCGATTGAAAGAGAGAATAAAATATGTTTGGATAAACAAGTTTTTTATTTGAGAAAAATGATAAATCATTATTGCGTTTGATAAGATTTGTATATCTTTGGGAGTTCTATTCATTTTATTAAAATTAAATAGTCATGTTAAGTAAAAAGATTGAGGAAGCTTTAAATGCTCAAGTAAATGCGGAGTTTTGGTCTGCATATCTTTATTTGTCTATGTCTACTAATTTTGCAGTAAAAGGAAACCCCGGATTTGCGAATTGGTTTGAAACTCAGTTTAAAGAAGAGCAAGATCATGCGTTGATTTTTACAAAATACATTCTTTCTCGAGGGGGAAAAGTAACATTAGCTCCTATTGCCGAGGTAAAGACCGAATGGAACACTCCTTTGTCTGCTTTTGAAGATACTCTCGCTCATGAACAGAAAGTAACTTCTATGATCAATGATTTGTATGCTTTGGCTACAGCGGAAAAAGACTATGCGACTCAAAGTATGTTAAAGTGGTTTATCGATGAACAAGTAGAAGAAGAAGAGACGGCTCAAGGCATTATTGACAGTCTTAAAATGATTAAGGACAATGGATTTGGTATCTATACTTTAGATAAGGAACTCGGTGCTCGTACTTATACACAAGCTGCTCCGTTAGCCGGGAAATAATAAATCCGGCTAGGCTATTATAAAAGGGAAACAGATTTTTATCTGTTTCCCTTTCTATATTTATAGTGATATTTTTCAGTTCTGATTTTCATTTGAAAGAAGATTACATACATGTGTGATGATGTATGGTTTCCATTTCGCAAGCATTTCATCATAAGTTTCATTTTCTTCGAGTAGAATATTTTGGCACATGTTTTTTGTTGAGAATGGCATTGTCAATAACGAATAAAATGTGAGAAACAGAAAGCGCATGGGTACTGTTTTGAGTTTTCCTTTTTTCATTTCATTTTGTAATCCATTTCTTATAGTATCGAAATAGTGGACAGAGTGCATTTCAGTTATAGTTTTAGAAAAGTAATCGAAATCGCGATGCATCTCTTTCATTATAAATATAGGTAGATTAGGATTGGCTTTAAATACTTCGTAGTAAGCATCTACGACTCTTCCTATACGTTCTCCGATCGGTGTGTCTTGTTGTAATATTATATCCTGAACTTTAGGTATCAAAGATTTTACAATCGATCCGAACACGGCTTGGAACATTTTATCTTTTGTCCGGAAGTAGTAATGCACTCCGGGTCGATTTATTCCTACCTTTGTCGCAATGTCGCTCATGCTGGTCTCCGCAAAACCATTTTCAATAAACAGCTCTTTGGCAGCTTCTATTATTTTTGTTTCCAAATCTTCGCTCTTTTTATTTTCAGTCATGATTATAGTTATTTTTTAAATTATCAATAAAAAGGAGTATTCGGTTTTTTATATTGACATCGCTGACTCCACTATCGAAATCTAAAGATAGAAAATTTATTTCTGGATATAAATCTTTTATTCGTTTTTCCATCCCTTTTGCCACGATATGGTTGGCAATACAGCCAAAAGGTTGTAGGCTTATAACATGTTTTACTCCTTGTTTGGTCATTGAGAGAATCTCTCCGGGCAGTAGCCATCCTTCTCCGAATTGAGCGCAAAGCGATATCACTTTGCTGGCTTCTTCTGCTTTAGAGAAGATACTTTCGAATGGAGTGAAATAACGGAATTGACGACTGACGGTATTTGCTCGATCTATTTGTTTTTTTACCCTATTGTATATCCAATGAATAACAATATCCGGCAGAATTTTTTTTGAAAGTTTATTGTTTTGATTGACTTTTGTATTTACAAAACTCTGCATAAAAAAGTCTGTCAGAAGCGGAGGAATTACTTCTATACCCTGCTCTGTCAGCCATGATGTAATGTCCTTTTGTGCAAACGGATTGAATTTCAGATAAATTTCTCCTACTATACCTATTTGAGCCGTATCCTTATCTAAGATGATCTTATTGAAAGCTTGAGCTGCAGATGAAAGTAGATTCCAGATTTCATTTACACTGTTTTTTCGGATAGCTTCTATCGCTGCATTCATGTAATGGTCGAGTAGGAGAGCAGCCATTCCTTTTTCTTTTTCGCGAATAACCGATGCATAGTAAAATTTTGCCAGGCAGTCGCTGTATAGTAATGACGTAACAACAATTGGAAGAACTTTTATCCAATTGATTTTGAATCCGGGCTGGTTATTGTTTATACCCGAATTGGCTGTGATCGATATGACCGGGACATCTTTAAATCCGGATTCTGTCAGAGCTTTTTTAATGAGAGAAATGTAATTGGATGCCCTGCATTGTCCCCCGGTTTGTGTAATTGCAACAGCCGTATTTTGAGGGTCGTATTTCCCAGTTTTGAACGCTTTTACTATATCTCCGACAATAAGTGTAGCAGGATAACATACTTCGTTGTTAGCGTATTTTAATCCCCATTCACATGATTGTGAATCACTGGCAGGAAGATTATCGACATCATAACCGGCAAGTCCCATGAGCGGAGGTATTAGCGGAGAAATAAAAGGCGTGAAAAAAGGAGCTATGATTTTTCGGTATTTATCTTTTTTTCTGAATATGGGAGTTTGCATAAATGGCAACGTCTCGTTTTCCTGTGTTTTTTGCATTGAGAGCTTTAAACTCTCTATTACCGATCGTACACGTAATTTGAGAGAACCGAGATTGCTCACATCATCGATTTTCAATAGAGTCAGAGTCTTTCCATGACGTCTTAGCAGATTGTGTGTCTCGTCAGTCAAAAAAGCATCCGGTCCGCATCCAAAAGAGGTCATTTGCATGAATTGGATGTGCTTATCCTGTTTTGCCGCCCATTCGGCAGCTTTCAAGATACGGTTGGTATAAGCCCATTGAGAAATGAAGTTTACGTCGTTTATTTCAATGTCGAGGCCTCGTACAATGTCTTCTGTTATTACATTTGCTCCCATTGCGGAGATCATATCCGAGAGCTTATGTTGAATCAGCGGATCGGTATGATACGGTCTGCCCGCAAGAAGAACTGTAAGCTTTTGCGTGTCTTTATTCTGTTCCAATATATCCCTGTTATATTTTGTTATTTCCGCCTCATATTCATTCGATGCGGCTATTGCTTTTTCAAAAGCTTTTTTGATGGTGGAACGGGCTATGCCGAATTGTTCCAGATACGCAGCGCACTGTTTGAAGAGCAATTGCTTGTTCTTAAAGGTTATTGCTGGAGAATCTATCGGAATATTGTCATGTTGTACCCCTTTTATGACTTCGGTATATCCTGACACAATAGGACAATTATAACTGTTTTGTCCCCCGTCGAGTTTCTCATATACAACGAAAGGCATAAAAATACGGTCGACTTTTTTAGTGATTAGATTTTTGATGTGACTATGCACCAGTTTTGCCGGGAAGCAGATATTGTCGGACATAACCTGTTTTGCACTTGCTTCATAGTCGGCAAACGTAGAAGCGTCAGAAAGTATAACATTGATATTGCAGTGTGTAAAAAGCGTATGCCAGAAAGGATATTCCTCATACATATTAAGACAACGGGGCATCCCGATCGTTGTTATGGGAAAATCGATATTGACTTTACGGTCGAAGAGTAGCTCCAGCTTGCGTGTATATGCGTTAATGCCGTGTTCGTTTTTTTGACCCTTATTTGTAAATACCTTTTCACAACGATTCCCGGAGAAATAACGGTTGCCGTTGTTAAAACGGTATACTGTGACTAAACATTGATTTTCACATCCGTGACATTGCTGTGGGCGTGTAGTATAATCAGAACTGCCGATAAATTTTTCAAGAGATATTATATTACCCTGTTTTTGCCGGGCATAAAGGGCACAACCTATAGCTCCCATCAATTCGGGATGATTGCAACGGAATACTTCATGTCCTGTTAGTTTCTCAAAAGCATGCACTACTGAGTCGTTTTTCATGGTACCGCCTTGCACTACAATATGTTTGCCGAGTTCTTCTGTATTTTTTAAACGTAGTACTTTATAAAGGCAGTTTTTAACTACCGAATAGGATAGTCCGGCGGCTATGTCGCTTACCGTGGCTCCTTCACGTAAAGCTTGTTTTACTTTAGAATTCATGAAAACGGTACAGCGAGTGCCGAGATCATAAGGTAATGTTGCTTCACAGGCTTTACGGGAAAATTCATCTATACTATACCCTAATGATTTTGAAAATGTTTCTATGAAAGAGCCGCATCCTGAGGAACAGGCCTCATTTATTTCCATACGGTTTATTACACCGTCGTTGATAAATATCGCTTTCATGTCTTGCCCTCCGATATCGAGAATAAAGGATACTTTGTTTGTAATATGCCGGGCAGCCATGTAATGGGCAATAGTTTCTATAATACCGTAATCGAGAAGAAATGAAGCTTTTAGCAGATCTTCACCGTAGCCCGTTGAACAACTTCCGGTTATGACGATTTCTGCCTCAGCCTCTTTACATTTATCTTGAAACAATCTCAATCCGTTCTGTACCGTAGCGATCGGATTACCGTCATTGTTATGATAATAATGAAAAACTATCTCGCCATCATTATTCAGTGCCACGATTTTTGTCGTTGTAGAGCCCGAGTCTATCCCGAGAGTTACTTCGGTTTTACCACGAGTGAGTGTTGTCTCTTTTATTTCGTGACAAGATATTCTTGATTTCCAAGATTTATAGTCTTCTTCATCTTTAAATATCGGCTCTAACCCTTTGGCGATCGTAACAGTATTATTCAGTCCTTTTTGTATATTTTCAATTAGTGAAGATAATTTGATCGCTTTATTTTTATCTGCAGAAAGGGCAGCTCCTAACGCAGGAATTAGATGGCTGTCTTGAGGTATGACAATGCCGTCATCTGTTATTTTAAGGTAGTCTTTAAATGCTTGTCGCAGTGCCGGTAAAAAAGTAAGAGGTCCGCCACAAAATAAGACTGGTGTTTGTATATCGCATCCATGAGCCAGTGTGACAACGACCTGTACGGCTACGGCATGAAATATAGAAGCGGCAATATCATCTTTGTTCACGTTTTTTGCTATCAGATTTTGTATATCGGTTTTACTGAATACTCCACAACGTGAAGCTATCGGATAAATGTTCTTTGCCCTTATTGCCAGTTGATTCAATTCTTCAGTAGGTATTCCGAGAAGTATCGCCATTTGGTCTATAAAAGCTCCTGTTCCTCCGGCGCAATTACCGTTCATTCTCAAATCTGTCGCTTTGCCTTCGTTAAAGAATACGACTTTAGCATCTTCGCCTCCGATGTCTATCATTGATTTTACATCGGGATGGTCTTTTTGTACGACTTTAGTTGCGGCTATTACTTCTTGTATGAATGGAAATGAACATTTTTCTGATACTCCCATGCCTACCGAACCAGTAATATCAATCGTTACTTCTACATCACCGATTTGAGATTGTAGATTTTTCATAAACGATATAAGCAGATCTTTTACTTTGGCGTTATGCCGTTCATATGCGGAAAATATGATTTTGTCATACTCGTCAAGTACGACAATCTTGGCTGTTGTAGAGCCTATATCTATACCAACCTTAATCATTTGTGTTTTATATATTATTTTACACTATTGTCAAACGCAAAAGTAAAAACTGGTGTGCTAAGATCCAAGAGCGGTTGAAAATAAATAACTGTTGTTAATATTTTTTTGATAGAATCCGGGATATAGTCGGTTGAAAATCAACGAAAGAAAACACAAAAGTGATCAGATAATACTTTCTTATTGGAAAATTTATAAAGGTCGCATAATACTTATTGTTGAAGTAAAGTAAGATAGCGAAAGAATTAATTTTAGATTTGATAAAAATTGATTTTATAAAGTATTGTAGTGCGTTGTTTTTATTGATTGATACTATTTTGCGATATATATATTATTTATTAAGTTTGTTACCATTTACTTGCATATATAGATAAATTTTGCGAATATTGCATATAGATTGTACATGTAGTAATCGGGTATCAGACTTCTATTTTGTAATTTTGCCGGCAGATCGATTAGGATAATTTAATTCATTTATTTTTTATGAAGATAGAAAATGATAAAATAGATGAGAAATCTTCTTTAGATAGAAGACAGTTTATTAAGAAAACATTATTTTCTATACCTATACTTACTTCTATATCAATAACTTCATTACTTACTTCTTGTGAAAAAGATACAGAAGATTTAAGTTCTGGAGGAGGTGGAGGTCATCTCGGTTGTAATAATTCATGTAGTTCTTCTTGTAGCGGAGATTGTTCTTCTGGTTGTGGAGGAGACTGTTCTAATATTTGTACGGCAACATGCGGCAATAATTGTACGAGTGGATGTATTGATGCGTGTACAGCAACATGTGGTAATACTTGTTCTAATACCGGATTAAAAAGCAGTATAGAACAATTTGGTTGCGGACTTCCTCCCGGATGTAGCAGTTCTTGTAGTTCAGGATGCTCTAACGCTTGTAGTAAAGCTTGTAGTGTGGGTTGTATGGGGGCATGTAGCAGCAGTTGCGGTGGTACTTGCTCGGGGACTTGTAGTACTCAGTGTTCGGGAAGTTGCAAAGGTTCTTCTACTTCCAGCGGCTGTAGTGGATGTTCTGCCACTTGTAGTGGGACATCAAGATCCAGCACATGTTCTACTTGCGGGTCGGGATGTGCGAATAGTTGCATAGCAGGATGTGGTGCTTGTGGAAAAAGTTGCACTACCGGTTGTGATAATACGTGCCGTTCGGGATGCGATACTCAGTGTTCACTTAATTGTGCTTTTTATTAATCAGCATGGTACAGGAAGAAAGCCAACGTGAATGGATAAAAGGTAATGCCCGACATATAACTTTTATCGTAACGGAGAATTGCCAATTGCGCTGTAAGTATTGTTATATAACAGGAAAAAATAGTATTAAGAAAATGTCGTTTGACATTGCTGCTAAATCTGTGGATATGATACTTGATATGCCGCAGTTGGTGTTTGGAAATGAGGGTGTCGTATGGGAATTTATAGGGGGAGAGCCTCTTATGGAAATCGATCTGATCGATCGTATCTGTGATTACATCAAAATTAGAATGTTTGAAATGAATCATCCTTGGTTCAATTCTTATCGAATAAGTATATCGACTAATGGACTGTTATATAGTTCTCCCAAAGTCCAAAAATTTATAGAGAAAAATAGCAAGCATCTGAGTATAGGTATATCTATAGATGGAAATAAAGAGAAACATGACAGTCAGCGAATATTTCCGAACGGTGAAGGCTCTTATGAAGAAGTGTTGAGGAATGTGAAACTTTGGTTGGCGCAATTTCCTGAAGCAACGACAAAAGCTACGATTTCTCATGATGATCTTCCGTATGTCAAAGATAGTGTTTTGCATTTATGGAGTATCGGTATAAAGTATGTGAATATGAATACCATTTTTGAGAATTGTTGGGAAGATGGCGATGATCTTATTTTTGAGAGGCAGTTAACCGAACTTGCGGACGAAATAATAGCAAATAAGTATTATAATAATTTTTATTGTTCTCTATTTGATCGGAGTTTAAGTGAACCGGTAATAAAAGACGGTAACGATTCGAACTGGTGTGGTGCAGGTAAAATGATTGCGGTGGGATGTGATGGCGGTTTTTATCCTTGTATTCGATTTATTGATTATTCTTTAAATAATAAACCCGGATTAAAGATCGGGGATTGTAAAACGGGTATTGATAAAAATCTGTTACGGCCGTTTGAAACATTACGAAAATCGACGCAAAGTAGTATGGAGTGTATGGACTGCGAAGATAGCAATGGATGCGCTTGGTGTCAGGGAGCTAATTATGATTTTGCTGATTCGGACACAATTTTTCAGCGAGCTACTTATATTTGTAAAATGCATAAGGCTCGTGTCCGGGCTAATAAATACTTTTGGAATAAACTGGACAGAATTGAAAATGGAAAATAGTAAGTTGGAATCTGTCGTTATTGTTACAGACGATATTGCTCCGTCTTTTTGTTATTACGATAGCAAAACAAAAATGACCGGATTGATGCCGATTGACGTATTGAAAGATAGTATAAATTTTTGTGAAAGGGGAGGCTATGCGGCAACGGTCTTGTATAGTGCCAGAATATCGGAGGAACATCTAAAACTTTTGGATGGTTTTGCTCATATAAAAGTGCTGGATATAGATACTCTGAAGTTTTGTTTACCAGATCCGGAAAATGATATTATAATTGTCGAATTAGGAAAATTTCAAAATTTAGACACTCTTCAAGGTAAGAAATATAATATTATTTTGAGAATGGACCTTGAAGAAGCTAAGCAGTTGCCAATGCTTATATATCAGTATCACCATTATTTTCGAAGGTTGAATGTTCTTTTTAAAAATGTTGGATCGGCAACGGAATCGGCTTTAAATCAGTTCAGGATAGATATAGAGCCGTTAAAAAATGTTATGTACGATTTGTTAGTATCGGGCAATGCATTTGAGTTTAATATGGTAACCGATAGGATGGTTTTAGATAGCGTAAATTCTTGTGATGCGGGGATAAAACATCTAACGATAGCTCCGAATGGTTGTTTTTATGTTTGTCCGGCATTTTATTATGAAGATGAGGATCATGCAGTCGGTTCTTTAAATACAGGTATCAATATACCTAATAGTCATTTATTGACAATACAATATTCTGCTTTGTGCCGTATTTGTGACTCATATCAATGTAGAAGATGTGTATTTTTGAATAAGAAGATGACACATGAAGTCAATACTCCTTCTCATCAACAATGTGTATTGAGCCATCATGAACGGAATTTGTCTGGTATTTTAAAAATGCCGGTGCAAAGCAAGCATTTTTTCAGTCATAAAAAAAATATACCGCCACTATATTATTTAGACCCGTTAGATTATTATCAAGATATAGTAAAATGAATAATGTAATAAAAAGATAGAAAATGGAAAGAAAGTTAATAGGTTCTGTGTCGGAGCAAGAAAGAGATGAGATTAGAACATTATTTGAAAGAAAAAATGGTCTTAATGAGTTATTTAAAGTTCTTGATGCGGAAAATGAGGCATTATATAATAAGTTGGTAGCAGATATGAGTATAACGGCAACCAAGTTTCAATCATGGTGGGATGAGAAAGCTCAGAAGTATCAATGGGACTCTTTGCCGGATCATAGGTGGGAAATAGATTTTGATACTTGTGAAATTTTCTTGGTTAAACGTTAGTCTTTGTACGTATATTTTATTAGAACAACAAAGAAATATAAATTCATTTTCTTTGTTGTTCATTTTTATACTCTGTAATTTATTTCGGAGCTTTTCGATAAAGATAAACAGCTATAATACTATATACGATATTGGGTAACCATACGGCAACACGCGGAGATGTTGCTCCGGATACGGCAAAAGTTGACGAAACGGTACTGAAAAGGATATAAGAAAAACTTAAAAGCAGGCCGATACCGATATTGACACCCATTCCTCCTTTGACTTTTCTCGAAGAGAGGGACATCCCGATTACGGTAAGGATAAAAGAGGCTGCCGTCATTGCAAATCGTTTCTCGTATTCAATTTCAAAATCTTTGATATTGGCTACACCACGTTTTTTTTGTCTGTCGATGTATGTTTTCAGTGCGCTGGTCGTCATTAATTCACTGTCATATCTGGATATGAGGAAATCTGAAGGTTCTATGGTGATGATAGAATCTAAGCGGCTACCCCGAGTTAGCTCTTCCCGCATTCCATTAAAATTTCGGATCATATAATCTTTTATAATCCAATGGTATGCAGAATCATAAGTAACAGTTTGAGCAGTTAGTCTCGATTTCAAAATTTTTCCTTCGAACTTTTCTAAAGAGAAACGATAGCCGGTCTTCGTATTATTATCGTATCGACTCATATAAGCGATTACACCGGGTTCTACTTGTAACTGTATATTGCTGGCATAATCCACTTTTTTGTTTTTTACATATTTGTTTTGAAACTCGATACGGGTGACATTAGCAGGAGGGATTACATAGCTGTTAAGATAAAATGTAACACCTGCGATAATCGCTGCCGAAATCATATAGGGAATCATCAATCTTCTGAAACTTATACCGCTGGATAACATGGCGATGATTTCAGAATTATCGGCAAGCTTGGATGTAAAGAAAATAACGGCGATAAAAGTGAATAGCGGACTGAATAAGTTGGCGAAATAGGGGATGAAATTCAAATAATAATCTACGACTATGGCTTTTAACGGAGCGTTGAGGAACGAATCCAGTTTTTCATTTATGTCGAAGACTACCGCAATCGATATGATAAGAGCAATGGCGAAAAAATAAGTCCCCAAAAATTTCTTGATAATATATATGTCGATTTTTTTTAGCATGCGATAATGTTTATAACCGGTGTGTAACCCGTATTATCATCTCGTCTTTCCAAGTTTTAAAAGTACCGTTCAGAATATGTTTTCGGGCTTCTTGAGTAAGCCATACATAAAAAGCGAGGTTGTGCACCGATGCAATTTGCATGGCGAGAATTTCGTTACTGATAAACAGATGCCTTAGGTAAGCTTTCGAGTATTGATGATCTACATAGGATGTGCCGTCCGGATCGATAGGTGAAAAATCGTCCGCCCATTTTTTATTCCGCATGTTCATGATCCCGTTTGCTGTAAATAACATTCCGTTGCGACCGTTGCGAGTAGGCATTACACAGTCGAACATATCGACACCGCGTTCTATTCCTTCCAGAATATTTGCAGGAGTTCCTACACCCATGAGATAACGGGGTTTATCGGTCGGCAATATTTCGTTTACGACATCGATCATTTCATACATCTTTTCTGTCGGTTCTCCGACAGCCAGACCTCCGATGGCATTCCCGTCAGCCCCTAACTGAGCTACATGTTTTGCCGCATCTTTACGCAAGTCGGGATATACACATCCTTGTACGATCGGAAAAAATGTTTGTTTGTATCCGTATTTGCCCTCTGTTTCGCAAAAATGTTTCCATCCTCGTTCTAACCAGCGTTGCGTAAGTTGTAAAGATTTCTTTGCATAAGAGTAGTCTGATTGTCCGGGAGGGCACTCATCTAAAGCCATCATAATATCCGAGCCGATAATGCGTTGAATATCTACAACTTTCTCAGGTGTAAAAAGGTGTTTCGAACCATCTATATGAGAACGGAAATGTGCCCCTTCTTCAGTTAACTTCCGGTTTTCTGAAAGAGAAAAAACTTGAAATCCTCCGCTGTCGGTAAGAATAGGTCTGTCCCAACCGTTAAATTTATGCAGCCCTCCGGCTTTCTCCAAAGTATCGAGACCGGGTCTTAAATAAAGATGGTATGTATTTCCTAATATAATTTGGGCTTTTATATCCTCTTTCAGTTCATGCAGATGCACGGCTTTCACCGATGCGACAGTACCTACCGGCATAAATATAGGAGTGTTGATACATCCGTGATCTGTAGTTATTTTCCCCGCTCTGGCACGACTGCAAGGATCGGTATATTGTAATTCGAAGTCCATTCTTTTATTTAAAATTTGTCGCAAATATACTGCTTTTTAAAGATAGAATTGCTATCCGCAACAGATAGAATATCGAAAATTCTCTATGAAAAGATAAAATTTATCTTCAAGATAAGAAGTTTTGTCTTTAGATGTTTTTTTACAGGTGTTTTTTGTTTCTTATTGTTCAAGTAGGTTAATGAAAAATGATTTTCTCTTTTTCCCCGGATGATAAAATATATTTGTATAAAAATTACCCAATGTTATTATGACACGGAAGGCGGTACTTGTTTGGTCGTATTTTGTCGGACTGATTTTATATCCGTCGTACATGTTTGCGCAAGAACCGCCCGTAGAGACTCCGAAACTACTTTTTGATGGAAAAACATTTACACTTCCGCTTGAAAGCCCGGTATTGCAAAAGCGTCAAATTGCAGACACGCTTTTAGTAGGGATGCCGATAGAGGCGTATATAGAACCGTTGAATCTTAAACTGTCGGAGTATAAGTTTGCCTTACCTAATAATCCTTCTCAGACAATAAAGCGGGCATTACTTATTCATATGGCGAATTATAAGGGAGATGAGGAGCAAAACGCATTAATGTTGAGAGCAAAAAATAATGTAGCTCAAATGTTGAATTTATCAGGAGCTAAACGAACGAAAAGTGTTGGTTTCAGTCTTGATCCGGTCTATTATATCCGGCATCGGAAGGAGATTAAAAGTGCTGAGAGAGCGCGGTTGATCATCCAGGATCTGAATAAATTAGATTCTAAATAACACCTTTTATATAAATAGACTCTTTGAAGAAGTATTAGTTTACTGCTTCTTCTTTATTGTTTGTCGAACAAAGCTGAACTCGAGTTGTTATAGGTGATATAGGTCAAAATGTCAGTTTATGGAACTGTTTAAGTGTAAATACATTTTTTTATCGGTAGGTTGTTCGTAATCTTTAATGTGGTCATTTTGTCATTTTAACCGATTGGTTACCAGTATTTTTGTCCGTAAATTCATTTGGCATCCCTTTTGCGAATAACTTCTTGAATTTAACTAAAAAAAGAATGGAAAGGAGAAAAAAGATATGAACTTTAATAATTTTACAATCAAATCGCAAGAAGCTGTTCAGAAAGCAGTCGAGATAACTTCTGCCAATGGACAGCAGGCTATCGAGCCGGTACACTTGCTGAAGGGTGTTGTTGATGTAGGAGAAAGCCTTGTCAATTATATTTTTCAGAAATTAGGCGTTAATGTCAACTTACTGAAAACAGCGGTTGATCGGGAGATTGCCTCTTTACCTAAGGTGAGTGGCGGTGAACCTTATTTGAGTCGTGAAGCAAATGCGGTATTGCAGAAAGCTTCTGACTACTCTTCTAAAATGGGAGATCAGTTTGTTGCTTTAGAGTCTATTCTAATGGCTCTATTACAGACAAAAAGTTCTGCATCGTCTTTTATGAAAGATGCCGGAATTAACGAAAAAGAATTGGGAGCGGCTATTGATGAATTGAGAAAGGGACAAAGTGTAAAGGATGCTTCTGCTGAAGATACTTATAATGCTTTGAGTAAGTATGCAATTAACTTGAATGAACGTGCCCGTACCGGAAAACTTGATCCTGTTATCGGACGAGATGATGAAATTCGTAGGGTATTGCAGATATTAAGTCGGCGTACGAAAAATAATCCTATATTAATAGGAGAGCCGGGTACTGGTAAAACTGCCATAGCAGAAGGTTTGGCTCACAGAATTGTACGTGGTGATGTTCCTGAAAATCTGAAAAGTAAACAGATATATTCTTTGGACATGGGAGCTTTGGTTGCTGGAGCTAAATATAAAGGCGAGTTTGAAGAACGACTCAAAGCTGTTGTTAATGAGGTAACTCAGGCTGAAGGAGAGATTATTCTTTTTATAGACGAAATACATACTTTAGTCGGTGCGGGAAAAGGTGAGGGGGCAATGGATGCCGCTAATATCTTAAAACCTGCATTGGCAAGAGGAGAACTTCGTTCGATCGGAGCTACTACTTTAGATGAGTATCAGAAATATTTTGAAAAAGATAAGGCTCTTGAACGTCGTTTCCAAATTGTTATGGTCGATGAACCTGATGAATTGAGTACGATTTCGATTTTGAGAGGTTTAAAAGAACGGTATGAAAATCACCACAAAGTGCGTATTAAAGATGATGCGATCATTGCTGCTGTACAACTGTCCGAACGATATATTACAGATCGGTTTTTACCGGATAAGGCAATCGATTTAATGGATGAAGCTGCCGCCAAGCTGCGTCTTGAGGTAGATTCTGTTCCTGAGGCTTTGGATGAGATTTCTCGTCGTATCAAACAGTTGGAAATCGAACGGGAGGCGATCAAAAGAGAAAATGATAAAGATAAGCTGAAGACGTTGAATGAGGAAATTGCCAATTTGAAAGAGGAAGAAACGAAATTTAAAGCTAAGTGGGAATCCGAAAAGGAATTGGTCAATAAAATTCAGCAAAACAAAATCGATATAGAGAACCTTAAGTTTGAGGCCGACCGTGCGGAGAGAGAGGGCGATTATGAAAAAGTCGCTGAAATACGGTATGCAAAGATTACGTCCAAAGAACAAGAAATAAAAGATGTTCAGGAAAAACTGAAGACTTTGCAAGGCGGAGCTGCCATGATCAAGGAAGAGGTGGATGCGGAAGATATTGCCGATGTCGTTTCCAGATGGACGGGAATTCCTGTCAGCAAGATGATGCAGAGTGAAAAAGAAAAACTGCTTCATCTGGAAGAAGAACTTCATAAACGTGTAGTCGGGCAGGAAGAAGCAATACAGGCTGTTTCGGATGCAGTTCGTCGTAGTCGTGCGGGACTGAGTGATCCGCGTCGTCCGATAGGCTCATTTATTTTCTTGGGAACTACGGGTGTCGGAAAAACAGAGTTGGCAAAAGCTTTGGCGGAATATTTGTTTGACGATGAAAATATGATGACCCGTATCGATATGAGTGAGTATCAAGACAAATTCAGTGTGACCCGTCTTATCGGATCGCCTCCCGGATATGTCGGATATGAAGAAGGCGGGCAGTTGACCGAAGCGATACGGCGTAAACCGTACTCGGTAGTGTTGTTCGACGAAATAGAAAAGGCTCATCCCGATATTTTCAATATTTTATTGCAAGTGTTGGATGACGGACGTTTGACCGATAATAAGGGGCGTTTGGTGAATTTCAAGAATACGATTATCATCATGACTTCCAATATGGGATCAAGTCTTATTCGGGAGAATTTCGAGAAAATTACACCCGAAAATAAAGATGAAATTACAGAAATGACCAAACGTCAGGTTTTGGATTTGTTGAAGCAGTCTATACGTCCTGAGTTCCTGAATCGTATCGACGAAACGATTATGTTTACTCCTCTTAATGAAAAAGAGATCGAACAGATTGTTGCAATGCAACTTAAAGGAATTGAGAAATTGTTGGCTTCGAATGGTGTGAAACTGGATATTACACCGGCAGCTTTGGCCTTTGTCGCTAAAGAAGGTTATGATCCGCAATTCGGTGCTCGTCCCGTAAAACGTATCATTCACCGATATATATTGAATCAATTGTCAAAAGATTTATTGGCTCAGAAAGTAGATAAAAGCAAACCCATAGTCATCGATGCTGATGAAAACGGGTTGGTATTTAGAAATTAATTGATATTTCTATAATAGAGGGGGAACTTTGCTGTCAAAAAGTAAAGTTCCCTTTTTTATTTGTAAGTCTTGAATTTTGAATCAAAATTGATCTTTTTTGAAATATTTCTATTCCTTTTCTTTTCCCCCTTTCATTTACATTTGCATTTTAAAAAATCATAGATTTGTATATCTAATACTGGTTGTATGAGAAATATATTTTTGAGTTTATTGTTTGGAATTGTGTGCAATCTCTTTGTGATAGAGGCAAAGAATAGTTTAGTCAGTGATTTTGTGGTGTCAAGAGAGGAAAACCCAAAGAATACAGTTTATAGATACGAGGTTTGCCATGAAGATAAATTTAATGTAAATGATGAAATTCGAAAAGGTGAAATGCCTCGATCTGGCTTTGAAGTTGGGAAAGGTACTTTCCTATTGAACGGTAAGCCTTTTATCATAAAAGCGGCAGAATTACATTACCCTCGCATACCGAAACCATATTGGGAACAGCGCATCAAGCTTTGTAAAGCTCTTGGTATGAATACGATATGTCTCTATGTGTTTTGGAATTTGCATGAGCCTCGACCGGGAGAGTTTGATTTTACCGGGCAAAATGATTTGGCTGCATTTTGTAGGCTGTGTCAGCAAAATGATATGTATGTCATTTTACGTCCGGGTCCGTATGTCTGTGCCGAGTGGGAGATGGGCGGATTACCTTGGTGGTTACTTAAGAAAAAAGATATACGCCTGAGAGAAGCAGATACGTATTTTATAGAACGTGTAAATATATTTGAACAGGAAGTTGCACGACAAGTTGGCGGATTGACCATTCAGAATGGAGGACCTATCATTATGGTCCAGGTAGAAAATGAATACGGGTCTTACGGAGAAAGTAAAGAATATGTATCTCTGATACGTGATATTGTACGTACTAATTTTGGAGATGTAACATTATTTCAGTGTGACTGGGCATCAAATTTTACCAAAAATGCTTTGCCGGATTTACTTTGGACTATAAATTTCGGCACAGGTGCTAATATCGATCAGCAATTTGCAGGATTGAAAAAGCTTCGTCCCGATAGCCCGTTGATGTGCAGTGAGTTTTGGAGTGGTTGGTTCGATAAATGGGGTGCTAACCATGAAACCCGACCGGCTTCGGACATGATAGCCGGTATTGACGAGATGCTGTCGAAAGGCATTTCGTTTAGTCTCTATATGACCCACGGGGGAACTAATTGGGGGCATTGGGCAGGAGCAAACTCTCCGGGATTTGCCCCTGATGTTACTTCTTATGATTATGATGCCCCTATTAGCGAATCGGGGCAAACTACGCCCAAATATTGGGCGTTACGGAAAACATTGGGAAAATATATGAATGGGGAGAAACAGACGAAAGTGCCGGATATGATCAAATCTGTTAGTATTCCTGCTTTTCAATTTACAGAAGTCGCTCCGTTATTTGCAAATTTACCGATATCCAAAAAAGATAAAAACATTCGCACTATGGAAGAGTATGATCAAGGATTCGGTACGATTCTTTATCGTACGATTTTACCGGAAATAACCTCTTCTGCACAACTTACGGTAAATGAGGCGCACGATTATGCACAGATCTTTATCGATGGTAAATATATCGGGAAATTAGATCGCCGTAATGGAGAAAAACAACTTACTTTACCAGCATGTCCGAAAGGAACACGGCTTGATATTCTTGTAGAGGCTATGGGACGTATTAATTTCGGACGAGCAATTAAAGATTATAAAGGTATTACGAAAAATGTGGAGCTTTCTATAAATATAGATGGGTATCCTTTTACTTGCGATTTAAAGAATTGGGAAGTTTTCAATATTGAAGATTCCTATGAATTTTATAAAAAAATGAAATTCCACCCGATACGGTCGTTAAAAGATAAATACGGTCAGCGTATTCCGGGTTGTTATCGGGCGACTTTTCAAGTGAAAAAGCCAGGCGATACCTTTTTGAATTTCGAGACGTGGGGTAAGGGACTGGTCTATGTCAACGGTTATGCATTAGGGCGCATTTGGGAAATCGGTCCGCAACAGACGCTTTATGTTCCGGGTTGTTGGTTGAAGAAAGGAGAGAATGAAATCCTCGTTTTTGATATTATCGGTCCTAAAGATGCGAAATCTGAAGGTTTGGATAAGCCGCTTTTGGATCAATTGCTTGTTCAAAAGCCGCTTACGCATCGTAAAAAGGGTGAAAACTTAAATCTTTCGAATGAATCTCCTGTTTTTTCAGGATGTTTTAAATCGGGAAATGGCTGGCAAGAAATAAAATTTGATAAACCTGTTACAGGTCGTTATATTTGTTTAGAAGCATTGAATGCCCAAGATGGGAAAGAACTTGCTTGTATTGCAGAAATGCATGTATTGACTGAAAATGGTGAACGACTTTCTCGTGAACCGTGGATTGTAACTTATGCCGATAGTGAGGATGTGTCGCATGTCAATCGTTCGGCAGATAAAATTTTCGATTTGCAGGAATCTACTTATTGGAGTACTGTTGCGGGGATTGATTATCCTCATTCCGTAGTCATTGACTTAGGAGCAGTTTATACATTAACCGGAATTCAGTATTTGCCTCGTATGGAGAGTGAAGTTCCCGGTGGAATCAGGGATTTTAAAATTTATGTAAAGCCTCATCCTTTTAAATTGTGATCTCATGAATTGGATATTGTTCTTAGATTTTCCGATAAGATTATATATTCAGAATTTTTGCTTTTCTTTTTTGTCTATTTTACTGTTTGGTAGTCCGTATGTTTCTTATTGGAATACAAATACTTGAAACAGTACTCAAAATGTTTGTGCAGAATTTAGATAGACTGATGTGTTGATTTTAGATAATCGTTCAAATAAATAACCAACCGCATATTATTCTCTGCGATTGGTTATTTTATCATGTCTTATTTCTTGTTCTAATAAAATCAAGATTAAACGATTACGTTCCGGATCGAATAAATTTATTGTTTCTGCTCTTGATTTGCAGTTTATTTTATTGTATGTTCAGTTTCCCTCTGAATTGTTTTTCTTCATTTTGTATGTGTATAATATATATACCCGGAGTAAGTCCTGATTTTATATAGTTCGTATCTGTTTTCACAGAATAAACTTTTTTCCCTTCAAGATTATAAATCGATATTTTACTTGTGCCGGAAAATCCTTTTAAGTGAATATTTCCGTTTGTACAATAGACATTACCCTCGTTTTGAGTATATGTTTCTATTCCGGTTTCTGTGCTATTGTAGATTACTTTTAATTCATATATCGACCAATAATTTGTTTTGGTATCTCCGGTTTGTATTATTTTAAAATACCGGGCATCTTGTGTCGGCATATTAATAATCGTCAATGTTCCTCCGCCTACACCGCTTGCAACGGGTTCTCCCCATGTAAGGTCGTCATTAGAAACATACAGCTCATATTTTGCCGGAGAGTCATTCGGGCTTTTCGATGTGTCGAGAATAATCGTATTGAATTTTTGAGGACTCCGCATATCTATTTTAAACCAGTCTCCCGGCTCTTTTTGCGGTCCGCTGGTCCATCGGGTATCATCTTTTCCATCTATAGCGTTTTTTGCATCGCCGTTATTCTTAGATCCCGAAGCTATCCATCCGCTCCTGTCCAACATCTCGACATCGGCTAGTTCGGGCGTATTCGCTAAGTTATTTTTCCAGAGGATACAATTGTCTGTGTTGCTATTGTAAGGATCGACAACAGAAGATTGGATCGAAAGATGTGCTTCGCTGCCATTTGTCAATAATGGATTTTTAGTAGATATATTTGAATTGACGATATTTATAGTTCCTCCTTTCAAATCGGCAAAATGATTCTCTCCGGGAGATTGAAACCATGCGTTATATAAATTTATTGTCCCGTTTTCTGCTAAAATACTTTGTTTGGCGCTACCCCAATAGTCGGAATTGAATAAAGTCGCTTCTCCACCGGTGAAATCACTTGAGAGTTCGAGATATTTTGTGTTTGAAAGATCAGACGAGCCTTTAGCGACTGCTACTACTTGCGTGTTTATGAGTTCAAACCCTTCAGGAGACATTCCTCCAAAATACATACTTCTGCGTGCTCCGTCGATTCCTAATCCGACACTTGTTCCTTGAGGCCCTTTTCCATTATCCTGAGAGAATATTACCCCTCGTTGTCCTCCGAAAGCAAAATCATTATATAACAGTTCGTTTTTACAATCGCCTAAAACCAACCAGTCGAAATTATCGAAACAATAATTTCCGGCAATATCTCCATATTCTTTTACGGAATTTGGGAAACTGCCGAATTTCGATTCATAACCGTTTGTATAGCAGATCGGATTGTATTGTAGATTGCATATCTTTCCATTTTCCGATCCTCCGCCTACACGAATTCCGGTATTGAATGAATGCCCTGAAATATAGTCGATATAATGATTGTCGCATTTGTATGTAAATAGATCGAATCCTCTGTAAGCAGCGCGAATGGCAATATTGACAATATACACATCTTCTCCTTGTACTTGTACCGTATAAGGATATTTTAATATATTATCGGGCAGGAGAGAGGATTTTTGTTCCGGATAGTTAATGGTAACTCCTCGTAAACCGCTATTTTTTTGCATGGTGATAAATGGAGTTCCATTTTCATCGCCTTTACCGTTATATACTTGTATAATGCTACCTCCGCCTACGGGAGTGGTACTATTATCGATTGCCCCTTTTAGTTCTACTCCCGACGGAATATTTAGGTTGCCGTTAAATCGGTAAGTTCCCGGAGGTAAAAATACGATACCTCCTCCTTCTGCAGCTGCTTGATCTAATAATTTTTGAAGTCCGGAGGTACAATCTGAATTTCCGGAAGGATCTACGCCGTTTTTCATCTCTGCTTTATACAACGTCAATCTTTCCGGTTTTTGTTTTTGTGTATCGTGACTAATCTGAGGAAATTCAGGTAATGGTTTTACCGTAATTGGAGAATGATCGATATACCCTTTAAAAAGAGATTTATTATCGATATTACAAGCTTCTTTAAATCTATTTCCTGTAATAATATATTGAGCATTAGTACCTATGTGTATTTGTGGGGAACTATTATTGAAATCGCAACTGGTGCAAGATAAGATTCCTCCGTTTATATTTATTTTGCCCTCTTTTATTTCACAACTTTGCATCATGACACGTGTAGATGCTTCTTTATCTGTCGTGATTGCATTTTGATTTGTCGAGATGTCGCATCCCATCATGTGAAGCGTTGCTCCGACACCCGGAGAAATGACAAACCCATTATCACAATCATCGATATGTATTTTTGAAAATAAAATTCCGGCATTGGAAATAGCGTCTATTTTTACAGCGTTTTTGCAGTTTTTGAATGATAATTCATAGTTGTGCCCGTTAGGGAACGATCCCGGACTTGCTGTGGAGGGTGCGGCATTGAAACCTGTATGATAACCTTCGATGCTGACATAACAAGTGTAAGACCAGTCATTGCGTCGCATCATGATACCGGTTCCGTTTTCATAAATCCATTGTTCGTGCGGTCCTCCTATTTGTGGAGAACCCTCTAATCCTGAACCGCTCCAGTAAGCCGGAGAAAAATCGACACGGTCTATACGTCCTACATCTGCGATGTTGTCAAATTCTATACCGACCGAAAGGGGAGTTCCGTATATATCGTAAAAAACAGGACAGCCGGCAGTCTGTTCATCGAAAATTTCTATTCCGAAATAACTGTTCACCAAGGTAACGTTTCTGACATTGCAGAAATTGTTTCCGAAAATCCCATTTCGTCCCATTCTTATAGAAACCGGATACGGAACAATATTGTCTGCAGTTTGTTCCGGATACCAGATTGCCATATCCCGAAAACCGGCAGCCGGTTCTAATGTGATCAGAGGAGTTCCGGCGGCATCATCTCGTCCGTTGTATGCCATTAGAATAGTCCCTTCTATCGGTTCTCCTTTTACCGGTTTTTTCCATTCTCCCCGAAGTGTGACCCCCTTGGGAATTGTTAGATTGCCTTTTATGACATATTTTCCCGAAGGAACAAAAACTGTACCTCCAAAACGGGTTGCTACGTTATTTATAAGTTTTAATTTATTTAATGCTGTTTGAAATGCTTCTGTGTCGTCAGTTATGCCGTCACCTTTTGCCCCCATCTCCTTTACATTAAAAGCATAAACAAATGCATCCGGTGTAGGGTATTGGGGTGTTGCCAATTCCCATGTGATGGTTGTCGGGACGGGTCTCTGACTCCAGACTGTTGTTATACAGCAAAAAAGAAATAAAAATGAAATAATAGGTATTCTTTTTCTCATGGTGTATTTTGTTTTATTAATAATAAACAAAGATATGGGCGATGTATTATGAATTTTCTTATTTTGGAATAAAAAAGGAATTAAATTATGATTAAATAGATCGGATTTAATTGTGGAAAGGTCCAAATGTTTATTTCAAAGAAAAAATAAGGATATTCCCATGTATAACGGAGATATCCTTATTCTCTTTCACGTAATAAATGTTATATTAATATTAAATCGAACAAGTTTTGATAAAAGGTTTATTGAATAACTATTTTCTTACAGAAACTATGATTTTGATTGTTGACATGAACAACATATATTCCTTGTTCCATCGGAACTTGCACTTGTCGTGATTCCGATTGGCAAGAGAAAACTTTTTCTCCGTTTATTCGAAATATGTTTATTTCTGATTTTCCGGAAAATCCTTTTAAACAAATATTACCGTTAGCATAAAAAATGTTCGAGTCCTTTTGAGAAGTCGATTTTACAGTATTTTCATAATCATCGTTAATGACATACGCTTCATGTATCGACCAATAGTTGGTTTTCGTATTACCCGTTTGTACGACTTTAAAATAGCGGGCATTTTGTGTAGGAATACTGATGATCGTCATCATGCTACTACCTTCTCCTGTTGCGATAGGTTCTCCCCAGTCAAGGTCGTCATCAGAGACATACAGTTCATATTTTGCCGGAGTATCATTGGGGCTGCCTGTCGTGTCGAGAATGATGAGATTGAATTTTTGTTTGTTTCGCATGTCTACTTTAAACCAGTCTCCCGGTTCTTTTTGAGAACCGCTGGTCCATCGGGTATCCTCTTTTCCATCTATGGCATTATTGGCACTATTACTGTTTTTTGAGCCGGAGGCGATCCAGCCTGTTCTGTCCAGTACACTGGACTGTGGTATCGCCAATGTCGGAGTGTTACTCATGTTATTTTTCCAGAGTTCACATTTCGAGGTTGTTATTCCTTTCCCATCTAAAACGGAAGATTGGGCTGAAAATCGAGATTCATTATCTGAATTCAATAGCGGGTCTTTCAGTGTAATGTGAGATGCTGTAATATTCAACTTACCTCCGATAATATTGGCAAATCTGTCTTTCCCTGGTTGTACGAAGCTGGCTGCAATCAGATTGACTGTCCCGTTTTCTACTTGTACCCCTTGTAGAGCGCTGCCCCAATAGTCAGAGTTATGTAAAGTTACTCTTCCGGTAAAGTTCGCTGTTGTTTCGATATATCGAGTATTCGGTTCTCCCGTAGATACAATCTGATTATTAATAAAGTCGAACCCTTTACTGTTTAATGCATCGAAACAATATGCTCTTCTTGCTCCATCTATCGCCATTCCTACACTTATACCGTTAGAAGCGTTTTCGGCATTATTGCCGGTAAACAGTAATCCACGTTGAGCACCGAAAGCGAAGTTATTGTATAACCATTCATCTTTACAATTTTCAACCACTAAAAAGTCGAAGTTTTCATAACCATAGGTATATACCATATCTTTATAAGCTTCTATAGAATTGCTGAAGCTACCAAATTTTGTCTGGTAACCGCAAGCATAGACGATGAGATTATATTGTAGATTGCAGATTTTTCCGTTTTTCGATCCTCCACCTACTTTTATTCCGGTTTTTAACGAATGTCCCGAAATATAATCGATATAATGGTTATCGCATTTGTATGTAAATAAATCGAAACCTTGATAAGCAGCTCGAATACCGACATTAACAATATATACATCCTTTCCTTGTACTTGTACGCAATAAGGATAGACGATAGGGTTGGGAAGGTCTGAGGTTTTTTGTTCAGGATAGTCGAATACGACGCCTCTTAATCCGCTATTTTCTTTCATCGTCATAAAAGGTTGGGCGTTTAAATTTCCTTTCCCTGAATATACTTGCAGGATACTCCCGGGACCGACAGGAGCAGAGCTGTTATCCAGAGCTCCTTTTAATTCTACTCCTGAAGGAATATTCAGATTTCCTAATACCTTGTATTTCCCCGGTGGAAGATAAACGATTCCTCCTCCTTCAGCAGCGGCTTTATCTAAAGCTTTTTGTATAGCTTGAGTGTTATCGGTATTTCCGTCAGGATTTGTACCGAATTCAGGATCTGTTGCCAGGTACAAATATTCTCTGTCCGGTTTTTGTTTTTGATTTTCTAACATTGCCACGGGAAATTCCGGAAGTTTTTCCAATGAAACAGGAGTGTGGTCTATAATACATTCCAATAAAGAATGATTCTCTATGTTTACTTTTTCTTTGAACCGATTTCCCGTAATTATGCTTCTGGCATTTCTTCCGAGAACGATTTGTGGTGCGGGATTATAAAAATCGCAGTCGATAAAAGTCAAAATAGCCCCATTGATATTGACATTCCCCTTTTGAATTTGATTTTGAAGAATCATAATACGGGTAGAGCTTTCTGCATCTGTGACAAAAGCGTTTTGAGTTGCATCTATTTCGCAAGTATGAAAATGCAATGCACCTGCAGTACCTTTGTTTACGACTACACCGTTTTCACAGTTTTTTATGATGCTTCGTGTAAATTGTATTCCTGAGTTGGCAATAGCATCGCATTGGATACCCGTTTTACAACCGATAACTTTCAATTGGTAATTTTGTCCGTTGGGTTTAGACCCTTCATTCGTAATCGATGGAGCTGCGTTGAACCCTACTTTATAACCTTCTACAGTGATATTGGTAGTATATGACCAGTCGTTTTTACGCATCATGATACCGGTTCCGTTTTCGTAGATCCATTTATCGAATGATCCGCCTGCTGCTGGAGAGTCGGGAAGCCCCGATCCGCACCAATAAGCCGGAGAAAAATCTACGCGGTCTATACGTCCTACGTCTGTGATGTAGTCGATTTCGATACCAACCGATAGAGGACTTCCGTATATGTCATAAAAGACCGGACATCCTCCTCCGTTTACTCGGGAGATTGCAATACCGATATAGGAGTTGACTAGTGTAATATTTTTAACATTACAATATTCATTTCCGAAATGTTTGGGCTTACCCATTACGATAGAAGCGGGGTAGGGTACGATATTATCCGGAGTTTGTTCCGGATACCAAATTGCTAAATCCATGACTCCGGCTGCCGGCTCCATTGTAATCAACGGGGTAGCATTCTCATCTCCTCGTCCTGCGTATGCCATAAGAATAGTCCCTTCTATCGGTTGCCCTTTTTCCGGTTTTTTCCATTCGCCTCGTATTGTCACCCCTTTGGGAATATTAAGATTTCCTTTGATGACATATTTTCCGGCTGGTACGAATAGTATTCCGCCGTTAACTTTCGATGGACCAACATTAGTCAGGCTGTTAAGCCCTTTCTGGAAACTTTCGGTATCATCTGTTATACCGTCGCCTTTAGCTCCGAAGTCGGTAACCGAGTATCCCGCTACGAAAGCGTCTTTTGTCGGGTAGGCGGGTTTTATAAGCCGCCAATTTTGGGCGTACAGCGAACTCATGCCTATGACTGTCATAAGAAAACAGGTGCAAATTTTTTTCTTCATTTCTATTTTATTTTCAAGTTTAGAATCTGTTTGACAATTTATTGAAAGTAGAGCAGATCGTTAATAAAGTATTTTTATGAGATTTAAATGGGTTTTTAAAATTAAGTTTTAACAAAAATAATTTTACATGCTTATTTTATGGCTCGATTTATTATTAATTGAGAATTAATATTTGTTTGAGATAGAAAATTAATTTGTTTTTATTTCCTCTATTTTTAAAATACTCAAAAAAGAGTGTATGAGTTTGGATATGCCGATAAGGTTGCTTACTTTTACCCGATAAACTTTATAAATTTATCTTTATGAGCCAACAAGATGATTTGCAATATGATGAAGATGACGCCGTGAAATTTATTCGGAATTTTCTTCCTGGAGAAGTCGCTTCTAAGTTTTCTGATGATGATATCAACTATGTAATCGATCTGATATATGAATTTTACGAAAGTAAAGGATATATGGATGAGAACAATGATAGTGAGGTCGATATCATAGAAGATGAACTGACCGAGTATGTGATAACGAATGCTCGTAAAAACGGATTTACACGATTTGATGCGGATGATGTTTCTATGGTAGTTCAAGGTGAACTTGAATATTGCGATTCTATAGGAATGTTCGAATGATTGTTACTTTTATGATTGTATGAAAAGGAATGATATTTATATATCTTTCCGTTTTTTTGTGAGAGTTTGTCTCCAGTACCGTATAGCTCGTTTTTAATGAAAACCAAGATTTATATCATATATTTGCTGACTTTATTGCTATTTTGTCCTTTTTATATAGAGGCACAAGATAATCAATCTGTAAAAGAGAAAAACCGTATATCTCGTTGGATAGATTCGGGAAAACGCTTTTTTAAAAAGAGAGAAAAAAAAGATGAGATACACATAAACCTCCATGAACTTACTTTAGAGGAAAACATTAAAATACCAGTTCCGGCAAGTTCGGCTGTCAATAATTTGAAAACTGCTTTGTCTCAGGAAGTACGTCGTTTGAGCCGGATAAAGCATGCTCAATTATCTACGCCTCGAAAAGGAGAAGTTATAAAGGTCGTTATTCCGATAGACCAGCTTTTTCAACCCAATGATACACTTTTGTGGGATAGAGCAGAATTGATTTTGCGTCCGTTTGTCAAATATGTAGAGAATCCCGATTATTATCATATTTTGTTGGCTGCGTATACCGATGATACAGGCAGTGATGCTTATACACGTAGGTTATCCGAATCTCGCGCACGTGCCGTAGCAGGATGGTTACAAGAGCATGGCGGAGTGTCAGACTACATAGTTCCCTATGGTATGGGAAACTCAAATCCTATAATGCCGAATACATCGGATGCCAATAGAACCGAAAATCGGCGTATGGAAATTTATCTTGTCCCGGGTGAGGCTTTGTTAAAGTTAGCAGGAAAAGGAAAGATTACATATTAGTTATAAATGTGCATTGTTATATTGATTTTCAATAGTAAAAGCATGAAATAATTCCGCTTTTTTATAATTTTGCATCTCGAAATCAAAATTAGGATTATAAAAATATCATAAATACATGGCAAAAGAACTGAAAGACCTGACAAAACGCAGTGAAAATTATTCTCAATGGTATAATGACTTGGTCGTAAAAGCCGATTTGGCGGAACAGTCGGCAGTAAGAGGTTGTATGGTTATAAAACCTTACGGATATGCAATATGGGAGAAAATGCAACGTCAATTAGATGATATGTTTAAGGAAACCGGACATGTCAATGCTTATTTTCCGCTATTGATCCCTAAGTCTTATTTAAGCCGTGAGGCGGAACATGTCGAAGGTTTTGCTAAGGAATGTGCGGTTGTGACTCATTACCGGTTGAAAAATGCAGAAGACGGTTCTGGCGTTATTGTCGATCCGGCAGCAAAACTGGAAGAAGAGTTGATTATACGACCTACTTCCGAAACTATTATTTGGAGTACCTATAAAAATTGGATACAATCTTATCGTGATCTGCCTATTCTCTGCAATCAATGGGCAAACGTGATGCGCTGGGAGATGCGCACAAGGCTATTCTTGCGTACGGCAGAGTTTCTTTGGCAAGAAGGCCATACGGCCCATGCTACCCGTGAGGAAGCGGAGGCAGAGGCTCAACGCATGTTGAATGTGTATGCCGATTTTGCTGAAAATTATATGGCGATGCCGGTAATCAAGGGAGTTAAGTCGGCAAACGAACGGTTTGCCGGAGCTTTGGATACCTATACTATCGAAGCTTTGATGCAAGATGGTAAAGCTTTGCAATCGGGAACTTCTCATTTTCTCGGACAAAATTTTGCAAAAGCTTTTGATGTGCAGTTTGTTGATAAAAATAATAAACTCGACTATGTTTGGGCAACTTCATGGGGAGTTTCTACTCGTTTGATGGGAGCTTTGATTATGTCTCATTCCGATGATAACGGCTTGGTATTGCCTCCCAAGTTAGCACCGATTCAAGTAGTAATAGTCCCCATTTATAAAAATATGGAGCAACTGGCTGTTATTGATGAAAAAGTTGCCGGTATCGTGGCTAAATTGAAAGAATTGGGAATATCTGTCAAATATGACAATGCCGACAATAAACGTCCCGGATTTAAATTTGCCGATTATGAATTGAAGGGAGTGCCTGTTCGTTTGGTTATGGGAGGACGGGATTTAGAAAACAATACGATGGAGGTAATGCGTCGCGATACATTAGAAAAGGAAACGGTCTCTTGCGATAATATCGAATTGTATGTGAAAAAGTTACTGGATGATATTCAGTCTAATATTTATAAAAAAGCTTTTGATTATCGTGCTAAACATATTGTTGAAGTCGATTCTTACGATGAATTTAAAGAAAAGATCGAGGAGGGTGGATTCATCCTTGCTCATTGGGATGGAACACCAGAAACAGAAGCTCGTATCAAAGAAGAAACTAAAGCGACGATACGTTGCATTCCTTTTGATGGAGATATGACTCCGGGTGTTTGTATGGTAACCGGTAAGCCTTCTGCTCGACGAGTTCTATTTGCCCGTGCATATTAAAAACAGACGGTATATTAGTCAATAAGGAAACTTTGAAAAAGGTTTCCTTATTTTTTTGTCATTGATATAGAAAAACGAAACTTTTATTATTTTTGGTTGTTCTAACACAAAAAAATATTATGATTAGTGATTGGGCTTTAGTCTTAGAGGGTGGTGGAATGAGAGGAGTCTTTACTTCCGGAGTTCTGGATTATCTTATGGATAAAAACATCTATTTCCCATATACGATAGGTGTATCAGCAGGAGCTTGTAATGGATTATCATATGCATCGAAACAACGGGGACGAGCTAAAATTTCGAATATAGACTTATTGGATAAATATCATTATATAAGTCCTAAATTTTTTTGGAGCAATAAAAGTATATTGAATATGGACTTTTTATTTGATGAGATGCCCAATAAGGTTCTTCCTTATGATTTTGATACCTATTTTGCATCACCGGATCGTTTTATCATGGTTACTTCAAATTGTGAAACTGGAGAAGCCGAATATTTTGAAGAAAAACGATCTCCGCAAAGATTATTGCAGATATGTAGGGCGTCCAGCAGCCTGCCGTTTGTTTCGCCGATTGTATGGATTGATAATAAACCTATGCTGGATGGAGGAATTTGTGATCCTATACCTTTTCGGAAAGCTTGTGAAGACGGGTATGATCAGATGGTTTTGGTCTTGACACGTAATAAGGGATATAGAAAAGAAGAAAAAGAGGTGAAACTTCCACCATTTTTTTATCATAAATATCCGGCATTGAAAAATCGGCTTTGTCACCGTATGCGTGAGTACAATAAAACGATGGATGAAATAGAAATGATGGAAAAAAATAATCAGGCAATCGTTATACGTCCTCAAAAGCCCTTAGTCGTTGATCGGATAGAACAGAATATAAAAAAATTGACAGATCTATACGAAGAAGGATATTATTGTGCCGAAGCTGTTTTTTCGGCTGTTAACTTGTAGGCATTTATTTTTACTTAATATGTTTTCATAGAAAAGGAGTTCTGCGTTTTTGAAGAATGAACGTAAAAAAAACAGTTAAAGAAAACCTTATGTTACGATAATGTTTTAATTTTGCCGACTGAAAATTTTTAAGGATATGAAAAAAAGTCTTATAGCATTGGCATTCGGTACATTAGGTTTGGGGATCGCCGAGTTTGTAATGATGGGAATCTTGCCGGATGTTGCTAAAAATTTGCATATAAGCATTGCTACGGCAGGACATTTGATTTCTGCGTATGCATTAGGAGTCTGTGTTGGTGCACCTATGCTTATTTTAGCGAGAAAATTTCCTTTGAAACGTATTCTGATGGGTTTGGTGGCAATTGTTATGATAGGAAATATCTGTGCATCTTTAGCTCCGAATTATTGGGTAATGCTTGTCGCTCGTTTTATATCCGGATTACCGCATGGAGCTTATTTCGGTGTCGCATCTATCGTAGCTGAAAAATTGGCGGATAAAGGAAAAGGATCGGAAGCCGTTTCTATTATGATTGCGGGAATGACTATTGCAAATTTGTTTGGTGTTCCCTTGGGGACGTCTTTGAGCGCGTCGATATCTTGGCGGTTGACTTTCCTTTTGGTAGGAGCATGGAGTGTTATTATTATGTATTATATTTGGCGGTGGGTTCCTCAAGTCGAGAACTTGCCGGATACGGGGTTGAAAGGACAATTTCGTTTTCTTAAGTCTCCAGCACCATGGTTATTATTAGGTGCGACTATGCTGGGAAATGGAGGAGTATTTTGTTGGTATAGTTATGTAAACCCTTTGTTGACACATGTTTCCGGATTTTCACCTCATTCGATTACTTTTTTTATGGTTCTTGCCGGGTTTGGTATGGTCGTGGGTAATTTGACGGGAGGAAAAATGTCTGATAAATATACACCGGGAAGGGTAGCGGCTTTTGCACAGGGGAGTATATGTATTGTATTGCTCATGATTTTCTTTTTTGCAAAAGTTCCTTGGTTGTCAGTCCTTTTAATGTGCCTTTGTACAGCCGGTCTGTTTGCGGTTTCAAGCCCGCAACAAGTATTGCTGATTCGTTATTCTAAGGGTGGAGAAATGTTGGGGGCGGCAAGTGTCCAGGTTGCATTCAATTTGGGAAATGCTATTGGTGCTTATTGTGGAGGATTGCTCCTACAAGCCAATATGGGTTACCAATATCCGGCACTGATCGGAGCTCCTTTTGCCTTATGCGGTTTTATTTTGTTGACGATCTTTTTTAGAAAATACGAATCTATGAGAATCCGGTCATAATAAAGATTGTGCATCGATCATTTTTTGTATAAGAAGAGCTGCATCACGACCATCCGTAAGCCCATGGTGTGCACTGATAGAGATAGGAAGAGTATATTTCTTTTTTTCTTGTATTAATTTTCCCGTAGAAATTTTAGGTACAGAATCTCCGGTTCTGATAGAATCTGCATGTTTCATGTCGGAAAAAGCAAACCAAGGTAAAGCTGAATAGCGTATGAGATCTTTTCTTCCTGTATTTTCAGAGAAAGATAATCCAGTGCTATTTTTTACTCTGTTTATCTCTTTTTCAGCGTTTTGCATAAAAATATTGAAGTCTGTACTATATTCGAAAAAAGCGAATCCGAAAGTTCCGTCTTCTCTTCCGATTGTGGGAGAAATATTGATTTTATCGTATTTCACGACATTTTCACCTTCTATTCGCAGTTTAAAAGCATCTATATCATTGATACATTTTAATAGAAAATGTATAGAGTAAAGAAAAAAAGGTTTTTCTAATTCTTTGCTTAGCAAATAGATTTTGGTAAAATCAACGGTTGTAGTAATACCCCAAAAAGGATCATCGAGTTTTGAAAAGAAATAAAAATGTTCTTTTCTATTCCAAGAGTTTATGTCGATAATTTGTTTCATTTTTCCAAATCCGTATTTTTATTGTATATTTTAGGCAGGCCCTAATATCATTATTGAATAATGAAATATGAAAATTCAGCAGGTTGATCAGATTCTCCGCAATGAATAAGTCCGGGACGGGCGACTCTGTCCCAGCGATCTAATTGATTATATCCGTTTTTGTCTGTATTTATTATATGCCAATCTTTTTGATTCTTACTCCAGAAAAATGAACAATTGCATCCTTCTGTTATTTTTATTTTTAGATAAGGTTTATTTGTCGGTAAATTCATTTTTCTTATGATATTTTCTTTTCCGTCTTTTACTTCCTTTAAAATTAACTCGTTATTTTGGTATCCCAATATAACCAGATTTTTGTTATCGCCATAAAAAGTAAGGCCTTTCAAACTTTTGTTCGAGTTTGTTACTTGGGTTTCAAATGAATAATTCGGTTTTACGGATCGTACACATAAGGCAGTTCCGTTTTGACTGTTATTTTTTTGAGTACCGCTGAGCAATAGATATCCATTACCTGTTTTTGTATCTATATCTGAATAGAGGTAATTCCAGCACCAGTCATTTTTAAGTTTTTTACTTTTGAAATTGTCACGAAATTCGTTTATGATTTTTTGCTTTGTTCCGGGAAATGGTACGGGTTGTTGAAGTTGAGCTATATCTCCAGACTTGAATCGAAGCCATTGATCTTTATCTATGGTCAGCTCTAATAAAATAGGCTGCCTTCCTGTAAAAAATCCCGCTCCATTTAAATAAGCATGACAAAGATAAAACATGCGTCCATCCGGAGTTGTCGTCACAGTACCGTGTCCACAAGAAAGAATGTCGTTACTTCCTGTAAGAATCGGGTTACCCTCATATTTCTCATAAGGGCCTGTTAGTGTTTTTGAGCGGGCGACATAAACCTGATAATCGCTTTTAGGACCGCAACAGTTATTCGTCGCATACATTAAGTAATAGTAGTCGCCTTTTTTAAACCAATATTGACCTTCCATTAAAGTGTGGTCGTCATCCCGTAGAAGGGTAAAAGGTTCTCCTTCGAGCCGTAATCCGTCTTTAGACATTTTGTTACACAATAATTCTATCGGGCGTTTGTCAAGACCGTAAGCTTTCCAAGTGACATATAAATCTCCGTTATCTTCCATGACAAAAGCGTCGATAGCTTCTTTTCCGAACTTGACTAATAATCCATGATCCGTAAACTCTTTTTCCGGATCATCGGAAGTCGCAACACCTATATACGAAACGCCGTTCTTATCTCGAGCAGTATAATAAACATAAACTTTGTTATTATGGTAAAACAATTCGGGAGCCCAGAACGAAGAGAGTGTCCATTCGGGTTGTTTATTGAATATATGTCCGGTCTGTTTCCAGTTGATCAAGTCGTTTGACTTAAACATTGGATAATACGGAGCCCATTCTGAGGATGTCCCTGTCGCATAATAAGTGTTGCCGATTCTGATAATCGTAGGGTCGGCCAGATCACCCCGAATTACCGGATTATTGTATGTTTCGACTCGCTGTCCTGATGTAAAATGAATACATGATATACAACAAGCGAATAATAGTAATAATTTTTTCATGTGTGTGTAGTTTGTGTGGTGAATTATTATTTTAGATTATCATCAGTTAGACTTAACCGATGATAAATAAACTTTTAGTGAATTATTTGAAAAATAAAAGGCGACGATTTGCAAACCGTGCGAATTTCAGTGTTTTGAATTGTTATGCTGTCGAATAACTCTTCTAACTACAAAAATAAAACAATCACTTAAAAGAACAAAATCTTGGGCATATTTTGTAATCAAGGATCTGTTATAAGAAGGTTACTTGGTCGTTCTTTATAGCTGTGTTTAACAGCTATAATAGTACTTTTGTTTAACAGAGTGACTTCTATCATCGTAATATTTTTGATGGCATCCTTTATCTTTATCATCATCCAATCATTAGAGTTATCATAAGGCAAATAGAACCACCGGGCTAATCCTATAAAACCAATTCGATATTGTCTATTTTCTTTATCATCTATAATTTGCGTTGGTATCCATTCCATAACACTGAATTGAGGGAGTAGTGTTCCTGTCCTATCTATATAGAACCATTTATCACTCTCCCAATAATGATATTCCCCTTTAGAATTTGGTACTACTTTTTTTTCTCCTTTATTTGTAACTTTCGCTCTTCCATTCTTAAAAGGAAAACCAAAAGCAAATTGAGGTTTAATGATAATTGCCCCTTTTTCATCTATATATCCTATACGCCCCCGCCTATCTACAATGCGGCGCATTCCGTCTTGTATATAGTCTTCACCATTATCAATCTGATAGACTGTATAACATTTATTTGATATACATCCGATAAATAATAATAAGATAAAAAGCCCGATGTAATATTTCATAATAAAATATACTTTATCGTTTTCTTTTGATCAACTATATTGGGTTACAAATATACGTAAAAGAGGCCGTCTCATTTTGAGACCGCCTCTTCTGGATTTTTGTAAGGAGAATTATCCTTTGCGATAAAATTCTAAATCTTCAACATTGAATTTACTGATAAATTCAGCCTGTTTTTTTACTTCAGCTTCTCCGAAATGGATATATACTTCTGCCGAATTGCGGAATGAATCGCATCGGGTCGTATCTAATAGCAATAAATGTCCCATAATGATGTGACCGGCCATTTCTACCATACGGCGTGCATGAAAATCGATATATTCGTTGTCTTTAGTCTCGACAACCGAAGCCACTGTTTTTTCGTAAATTTCAGTCATGGCTTTTAACCGGTTCTGTAAAGGAACTAACTCAGGACAGATTGTTTCCTGTTCATAGAACTTCATCATATTAAGGAATGTCCCGGTAGTTACGTGACGGATAGCAGCGACAACTTGCAATTGTGTTGTACCTTCATAAATAGAAGTGATACGAGCATCCCGGTAAATACGTTCACAAGCATAATCTTTCATGAATCCCGAACCTCCGTGAATCTGTACACAATCATAAGCATTTTGATTACAGAATTCACTGCTCATTCCTTTGGCAAGAGGAGTGAAAGCATCGGCTTGTCTTTGATATTTTTTCATCTCGTCACGTTCCTCTTTTTCGAGTTTACGTTCTTTTGAAATATCTTCATATACTTTATACATATCTACAAAACGGGTTGTCTCATAAAGTAGTGAACGAGATGCATCGAGTTTGGCTTTCATCAGAGATAACATTTCATAAACGGCTGGAAATTCGATGATTGCTTTACCGAATTGTCGTCGTTCTTGAGCATAAGTAAGAGCCTCTCTATAAGCTGCTTCAGATACTCCGACCGATTGTGCTGCAATTCCCAGACGAGCACCGTTCATCAATGCCATGACATATTTGATCAACCCCATTTTGCGATCTCCGCAAAGCTCGGCTTTGGCATTTTTGAATACCAGTTCACAAGTAGGAGAACCCTTGATTCCCATTTTGTTTTCTATGCGTCGAACGGTTACGCCGCCATCGTTTTTATCGTAGATAAACATTGATAATCCGCGGCCGTCTTTGGTCCCTTCTTCCGAACGAGCCAGAACAAGAGCTATATGTCCGTCTCCATTTGTAATGAATCGTTTTACACCGTTCAAATACCAGCATCCGTCTTTTTCACTGTAAGTTGCTTTTAACATAACAGCTTGAAGATCTGAGCCGGCATCCGGTTCGGTCAAGTCCATAGCCATAGTTTCTCCGGCACAAACACGAGGGAGATATTTTTGTTTTTGTTCTTCGCTGGCAAATTCGTAGATAGTCTCAGCACAATCTTGCAATCCCCAAATATTAACAAATCCGGCATCTGCGCGACTTACCATATCGGCTGCCATGATATACGGTACAAGAGAAAAGTTCAGTCCGTTATATCGGCGAGGGATAGAAATTCCCATTAAGCCGGCTTTTACAAGGGCGTCCAGATTTTTTTCTGTTCCGGAAGCATATTTAACCCGTCCGTTTATAACTTGAGGACCTTCATGGTCTACGCTTTCGGCATTGGGAGCAACGATGTCTCCGCATATCTCACCGGCGATTTCAAGAACTTTTTCATAACTGTCCATCGCATCTTCAAAATCGATGGGAGCATAGTCATATTTTTCGGCATCGGTATAGTTTCGTTCTTTAAGAGCTACCAAACGCTTCATTAGCGGATGGTTCAAGTGATGTTTAAGGTCACTGTTATCTAAATAAAAATTAGCCATATTCTTTTGAGTTTATTATTTGCTATTCTTCTTATAATATTTGATCATTTTCGGAAGAATATCTTCTACAGTTCCGGTAATTACATAATCTGCTATTGTGTTGATCGGTGCATTCGGATCATTGTTGATTGCGATGATCATCGAACTGTCTTGCATACCGGCAATATGTTGTATCTGTCCGGAAATACCGCAGGCAATATACAGTTTCGGGCGTACGGTAACACCTGTTTGTCCGATCTGACGTTCATGTTCTGCATAACCTGCATCGACGGCGGCACGAGAAGCTCCTACTTCCGCACCGATGGTAGCGGCGAGATCATAAAGTAACTTGAAATTTTCTTTCGATCCTACTCCATAACCTCCGGCAACGATAATCGGGGCACTTTTGATGTTGATTTTTGATTTTTCGATCTGTCGTTCGATTACAGAAACGACAAAGTCGGTATCCGAAACATATTTTGATGCATCCAGTTTAACTACTTCGCCTTTATATGTTGGAGAAACGATTTCTTTTTTCATTACACCTTCGCGCACTGTTGCCATTTGAGGTCGACACTCCGGATTAACGATGGTTGCAACGATATTTCCTCCGAAAGCCGGGCGAATTTGGTATAATAAATTTTCGTAAGATTTTCCTGCTTTTTTATCCTCGTGAGATCCTATTTCAAGAGCAGTACAATCTGCTGTTAATCCGCTATGCAAAGCAGAAGAGACACGAGGTCCTAAATCGCGGCCGATGCTGGTTGCTCCCATAAGACAGATTTGAGGCTTTTTCTCTTTGAAAAGGTTGATAAGAACCGATGCGTGAGGCTGTGACGTATAAGGATAAAGCCTTTTGTCATCGACAAGGTAAACCGTATCAGCCCCGTATGGGAAAATTTGTTTTTCTACTCCGTCTAAATTGCTACCGATAACAAGAGCCTCAAGTTTACAATTCAGTTGATTGGCCAACGAACGGCCTTTAGTAAGCAATTCCAAGCTTACATCGGCGATGATGCCGTCTTCTATTTCGCAATATACAAATAAGTTATTCATACGATTTTCTTTTGGAGAGTTAATGATTTTTTGTCACGTATCTGATTATTATCCGATTGTGTGGTTTACTATTAACTCTTTCATGAGTTCATCTATTTCTGTGTCGTTTCCGGATAATTTTTTACTTTCTTTAGCCTGAAAAACGACATTCTCGATTTGTTTTACCTTTGTCGGAGACCCAGCCAATCCTACTTGATCCAGGTCTGCATCAACGTCGGACACACTCCATTCCGTTAGATTCAGATAAGGGCGGTTTTCGTATAAATTGCTGAAATAGTCATTATCCTGATTTTGTCTTTCACTGATGGTTTTGGCATATTTATACCGCTGTATTAGTTTCGCATTGCGCGGACGGCAATCATCTGCACTTCCATTAACGGTTATGACTACCGGATATTTGGCTTCTACAACTTCGACACCTCTTTCCAGACGTCTTTTGACTTGTATTTTGCCGTCCTGAACTTTTAAGATTTTTTCTGCATAAGTAATTTGTGGCAAACCAAGTTTTTCTGCGACTTGAGGGCCTACTTGGGCTGTGTCCCCGTCAATTGCTTGACGGCCTCCGATAATAATATCGTAGTCTTTCATTTTCTTGACAGCGCAAGCCAATGCATAAGATGTTGCTAATGTATCAGCACCGGCGAATGCCCGGTCGGTAAGTAATACCCCGCCGTCAGCTCCTCTGAACAAGCCTTCTCGTATAATATCAGCGGCGCGAGGAGGTCCCATAGTCAGTAATGATACGGTCGATCCGGGGTACTGTTCTTTTAATTGCAGAGCCTGTTCGAGTGCATTCAGGTCTTCTGGATTAAAAATAGCGGGTAATGCTGCTCGATTTACCGTTCCGTCGGCTTTCATGGCATCTTTACCTACATTTCTCGTATCCGGTACTTGTTTGGCAAGTACGATAATTTTTAAACTCATAATTGATAGAGATATTAGATTTGAAATATTGTTATCTAAAAAGCATTTTTCAACGCTCCACAAATTTACTGAAAGCTGTTAATCTGACAAGTGTTTTTATTGAAAATTTGATGTTCCGGAAGATGTCCCGAACGAATTCTTAAGGATAAAAGCAATTTTTTTAGATAGGCTTTTGTGCATGTTACTGTTGTTTGATTCATATCTGTTTTATTATCTTTGAATCGTAAAAATATGATTTATGAAACAAGAGAGCGATAGTTTTCAGTTTGAGAATACAACAGAGTGGGAGAGTGCCGGAGTTGGAGTCATCCGTCAGATTATGGCTTATAATAAGAATATAATGATGGTTAAGGTTAAGTTCGAAACAGGAGCGGAAGGTGCACCTCATACACATCCGCATACTCAGGCTACGTATGTTGTAAGCGGAATATTTGAATTTACCGTAGGAGGTGAAACCGAGATTGTTCGTGCCGGAGATGGCGTTTATATGCGCTCGGGAATATTGCATAGTTGCAAATGTATAGAGACCGGTATTTTAATCGATACCTTTACTCCTATGCGGGAAGATTTTATAAAATGATTATTGGGGCAAACTTTTTATCGTTCTTTTGACGAGGAGTTTAAATTATTTTTCTTGTTTAGTAGATATTGTCGTATAGCTATCGAAATAAATAATACCCACATTAATATCATGCTTATGTTATTGATTTTAGGAGTGAATTTATTTAACTGAACAGGTAATAGTATCCAAATAAATAAAAACAGAGTTAAGCAGGTCTCTATGCTGGATAATTTGCTGTTTGCGGATAATAACATGATCAATAACGGAAAAATATAGATACCGTTGTAAACGAATGCTTGCTGGGGAACTAATACACAAATCATAGCCGCTAAGCCAAAACGGATTAAAGAAGATTTGGTCGTAAAGAATAATCCTGTGGAAAGCAATCCCAAGATATAAGTTAGATATTTACCCGTTTCGTAAAGTATAAATTGATTTTCTATGTTCAATGTCTTTCCTAATTGTAGGAATAAAGGAATGATCCCGAACCGATATACCGAGAAAGACATTCCGTAAATAGCTGTTTGTTCTTTTACATTTTCATACAGTTGACCGATATTTTCGAATCCGTTTTCAAAAAATAAAAAAGGTAAGAATGCCAATAAAAAAGCAAGAATTGCATATTGGAAAAATGTTTTGTATTCTTTTTTGTATAAATAATATAAGCTGAATATAGCCGGAAATATCTTTAAAACAGAGGCGATAGCCAGACAAATTATTCCATACCATTTTTTTTCGTTTTGATCTTTCACATATACGAAGTAATTGATGCAAGCTGCTGAGATCATAATTTCGTTTCCACGCTCCAAAGCGTAAAGATTGATGGATGAAAAAAATATGATAAACAATATGATCGGAGAACATTTATATTTTTTACACAAAAGATATAGAGAATGAAATAATAGGAAGAGCGAGAGTAATGTAAAGAAAAAGCAGCTCAATACGGCTATTTGAGAATTCCAACAATCTTCGAGCGATATTGAAGAGTAGTTGGTAAGCAAAGTAAACGGATATAAGATCATGTAAGAGAACGGTAAATAATTTTTGTTACAAGTACCGTTCAATTCATTATAATACGGGTTCTTATCGGCAATATAAATTAGAGTATTATAGAAGTCGGCAAAGAAATTATCTAATTTCAGAAAAAATACATGAAGTTGGTGTGAGGGATCTGCAAACAATAGTATGATCCAGATACAAGCTAATAAAAAAGTAAGTCCTGTGAATATTTTTTTGATTCTACTTTGGTTCATAAACGCATTACTTGAATGTCTTAAAAAACAATGTAATGCAAATATATTATATATTTAAGGTAATAAGAAACCTTGTTTGATTATTTTATAATATTGGGAAGAATTGCATGTTTATAAAATTAGACTGTTATAATATAAAAAATGATATGCACCCTAAAAGTTTTCGTTTAACTTTTAGAGTGCATATCGTTTTTCTTATCGGTATGTTATTCGTAACTGCTTCCATCGAAACAGTGAGTGCAAATACATTCTTTAGGTAAACCTATTGATTTGACGAGCGTTTCCAATGGATTGAATTTCAAAGTCGTAATATTCAGATCTTTTCGGATGCAATCCACCATTTTGCAATATTGGGGAGAATTTGTGGTTGCATAAGCCGGGAGATTTTTAGAGCAATCTCCTTCAAGATTTTTTATAACCCTCCGCGTGATGAGTTCCAACTCCGATTTTGAACCTGTGAAATTCAGGAACTTACAAGGGTAGATTAATGGAGGACAACTGATGCGCATATGCACCTCTTTAGCTCCATAACGATATAAATCATTTACATTGTCATGAAGTTGAGTTCCCCTGACAATAGAGTCGTCACAAAAAACGACCTTTTTATCTTTCAATAATTTTTTGTTAGGGATCAGCTTCATTTTTGCTACCAGTTCTCGCATTTCTTGTGTAGGAGGAGTAAAACTTCTCGGCCATGTCGGCGTATATTTAACGATCGCTCTTTTATATGGAATTTGTTTTCCGACAGCATATCCCAGAGACATGCCGACCCCGGAATCGGGAATACCTGATACAAAATCTGCATCGATATCATCGTTTTTACCCATTTCCACACCGCAGTCGAAACGCATCTCGTCAACATTCTTCCCTTCATATTCGCATACGGGATAACCGTAATATACCCAAAGGAAAGAACATATTTGCATTTTTTTATTGGGCTTTCGCAGTTGAGTAAAACCATCGGCTGTAATTTGAACGATTTCTCCCGGTCCTATATTATAATCCATTTCATAACCCAGATTCGGAAAACTGCAGGTTTCGGATGATACCGCATAACCGTTTTTCCCTTTTCCTATCATGATAGGTGTTCGTCCATATTTATCTCGTGCCGCAATAATTCCGTTTTCTGTAAGAAGAAGCATCGAACAAGAACCTTTCAATCGATTATAGACATTCTCTATCCCTTCGACAAAAGTTTTGCCTTCGATAATAAGCATGGACACCAATTCCGATTGATTGGTAATGCCGTTACTGTGTTCGCAAAAGTGATTTCCTTTTGCCAAAAGTTCCTTTTCAAGTTCCGGCAGATTAGTTACTTTAGCAACTGTCACTACGGCAAACTTTCCTAAATGAGAATTGATGATAATCGGCTGAGCATCGGTATCGCTGATAACGCCTATTCCTGAATTTCCTGAAAAAGAAGGAAGGTCAGCCTCGAATTTTGTGCGGAAATAAGAATTCTCGATATTATGAATCGAGCGAGTAAAATTTCCGTTATTCAAAGTTACCATACCTCCACGTTTTGTTCCCATGTGAGAATTGTAATCTACCCCATAAAAGAGGTCGGCTACACAATTTTCTTTTTTTATCGTTCCAAAAAAACCGCCCATTGTTTATTGAATATAATACTTAATTGTAGATGTGATGTTATTGATGTTAAAAAGAACGGGAACGTTCGGTATATACCCGAGCGTTCCCGTTATAGCATTATTATTTTTTATGCTGTTCTACCCATTTGCGGGCATTTACGAATGCCTCTATCCACGGGGTCACCTGATCTTCGTTTCTACGGTTGGTCGGATAATACCCCCATTGCCATGGGAAAATCGCACGTTCGAGGTGAGGCATCATAGCCAAGTGCCGTCCGTCGTTTGTTGCGATACCAGCAACGGCAGAAGGTGATCCGTTCGGATTGGCCGGATAAGCATCGTAGCTGTATTTTGCTATGACATTATATTTGTCGATATCATAAGGTAATTCGAATTTTCCTTCTCCGTGAGCTACCCATATTCCTAATTTGCTGCCTGCCAGAGACTCGAACATTACCGAATTATTTTCGGGAATAGTCAAGCCGATAAATTCAGATTCGAATTTATGTGAATCATTATGTCGCATTTTGGGTTTCTTTTCGTGGTCCGGAGTTAATAGTCCCAATTCTACCATAAGTTGACAACCGTTACAAATACCTAAACTTAGAGTATCCTTACGTGCATAGAAATTGTCCAAAGTGGCTTTGGCCTTTTCATTCCAAAGAAATCCTCCGGCCCAGCCTTTGGCAGAACCTAATACATCCGAATTGGAAAAGCCGCCGCAATAAACGATCATGTTTATATCTTCAAGCGTTTCCCGCCCGCTGATCAAATCGGTCATATGGACATCTTTGACATCGAAACCGGCCAAATAAAGAGAATAAGCCATTTCCCGATCTCCGTTTACACCTTTTTCCCGAATAATAGCCGCTTTTATGCCGCTCGGTTTTCTGCGGTCGGCACTGATTCCGTATTGTGCCATTTTTCCGGTGAAATCATCATTAAATTTAATTTGTAAAGGTTGTTCCTTATAGTTGTTGAATCGTGCGGCGGCAGCTTTTTCTCCGCTTTGTTTACGATCGAGCAGATAAGAGGACGAAAACCATACGTCACGCAAATAATCGATTCCAAACTGATATTCTGCATTGTCTTTCTTGACCAGAATGTGACGTTCTTTGCAAGGCCGTCCGATTTTGGAAAACCCGATGCCGTTATTTTGCAAAATCTTTTCGACGCTGTTCTTGTCTTTTACCTGAATCAATACTCCCGGATTTTCACTGAAAAGGATTTTTATAATATCTTTTTCTGCGATTTTATCGAGATTTATTTCCAAACCGCCTTCCGGATTTCCAAAGTTCATTTCGAGCAGGGCAGTAATCATACCGCCGGCCGAAATATCATGACCTGCCAGAATGAGGTCCTTTTCGATTAATTCTTGTATTGTATTGAATGCTGAAACGAAGTATTCCGAATCTTTTACAGTAGGTGCTGTTTTACCGATTTTTCCGAGCGATTGTGCAAAAGCCGATCCCCCGAGCTGAAAATTATCGAATGAAAAATCTATATAATAAATAGCCGTATTGCGATCACGAATGAGTACAGGAGAAACGACTTTTTTTATGTCCGACACTTCACCTCCCGCTGAGATGATAACAGTTCCCGGAGCGAAAACTTTTTCGTCACCGTATTTTTGAGTCATAGACAGACTGTCTTTTCCTGTGGGGATGTTGATTCCCAGATCACAAGCAAATTGACTGCAAGCCTCCACTGCTTTATATAGACGGGCATCTTCACCTTCATTTTTACATGGCCACATCCAGTTGGCGCTTAACGATACACTTTTCAATCCCTCTGTCATCGGTGCCCATACGATGTTGGTAAGAGCTTCCGATATGGCAAGTACCGAACCGGCAGCCGGATCGATCATGGCTGCTTGCGGTGCATGTCCGATAGAAGTAGCAATACCCGATTTCCCCCGATAATCCAAAGCTACTACGCCACAATCGCTGAGAGGTAGTTGTATTTCACCCTGACATTGTTGGCGAGCCACTTTCCCGGTTACGGAACGATCTACTTTATTGGTCAGCCAATCTTTGCAAGCTACGGCTTCAAGTTGTAGGACATTTTCCAGATATTCATGTATTTTTCCGGTTTCGTAGGCAACGTCCTGATAATTCTCTTCGACCGTGTGATCTTTCATAAAGGTACGGGGCGCTTTGCCGAACATATCCTCCATGGCGAGATCTATCGGTTTTATTCCGTCTTTTTGTTCAAAGACAAAACGCATGTCACCGGTAGTTTCTCCTACGACATACATCGGTGCACGTTCACGGTCTGCGATCTTTCTAACATGATCGATGTCTTTTTCACCGATAAGCATTCCCATGCGTTCCTGACTTTCGTTTCCGACAATTTCTTTTGCAGAAAGAGTCGGGTCACCTATCGGCAATTTGTCCATCTCGATTTTACCACCTGTCGTTTCTACCAGTTCCGACAAGGCATTCAAATGTCCTCCGGCTCCATGGTCATGAATAGAAACGATGGGGTTATTGTCCGATTCGGCAAGTGCACGAACTACATTCGATACACGTTTCTGCATTTCAGGATTAGCGCGTTGTATAGCGTTTAGTTCGATAGCATTGGCATATACACCGGTTTCTACGGATGATACAGCACCGCCTCCCATTCCGATACGGTAGTTATCTCCACCCATAACGACAACTTTCTCACCGGGTTTAGGAGTCCCTTTGAGAGCGTCCCGCATAGTTCCGAAGCCGACACCTCCTGCCAACATGATAACTTTGTCGTATGCAAATTTTTTATAGTTCTCCGCGTGCTCAAAAGTAAGAAGAGATCCGCAGATCATCGGTTGTCCGAATTTGTTCCCAAAATCCGATGCTCCGTTTGATGCTTTTACCAGAATTTGTTCCGGTGTTTGATAAAGCCATTTCCGTTCGGGCATAGCTTTCTTTTCCCATTCGCGCCCCTTTTCCGTTCTGGGATATGAGGTCATATATACTGCTGTTCCGGCAATAGGTAAACTCGCTTTCCCACCGCCTAATCGGTCGCGTATTTCTCCACCTGTTCCGGTTGCAGCTCCGTTAAACGGTTCTACGGTAGTCGGGAAATTATGTGTTTCCGCTTTTAGGGAAATAACGGTTTTTATATCTTTAATTTCAAAAAAATCGGGCTTGTCTTGTGATGCCGGAGCAAATTGTTCGATTACCGGTCCTTCGTTAAAAGCAACGTTGTCCTTATATGCCGATACTAATTTGTTCGGATTTTCTTCGGATGTTTTTTTTATTAATTTAAATAAAGAGCTTTCTTTTTCTTGTCCGTCGATGATAAAAACTCCATTGAATATTTTATGTCGGCAATGTTCTGAGTTGACTTGGGAAAATCCGAATACTTCGCTATCGGTAAGTTTTCGTCCGATTTTTTTCCCTAAATCGTTCAAATAATTTATTTCATCTTCACTTAGAGCAAGTCCTTCCTGTTTGCTGTATGAAGCGATGTCGTCTATATAAACGATAGGATCAGGTAATTTGTTTATTTCAAAAATAGACTGATTTAGTCCGTTATACATGCGTTGGAGCATCAGATCGTGATCTGCCTTTTCGCTTTTTACAGGGAAATATTCTTCGATACGGGTTATTCCTTTTAATCCCATGTTTTGGGTAATCTCCACAGCATTGGTACTCCACGGGGTAATCATTTCTTTACGAGGACCGACGAACCAGCCGTCGATAATTTGTTCGTTTAGTACTTCGGCCTCACTGAAGAGCCAGCTCAGTTTCTCTGTTTCATGGGACGAAAGAGTGTGATCGGTATCGACTGCTATCACATTCCGGGAAGGTGTTTTGAAAAAAAGAACCATTATAGTCTATTTAAATTGTGAATTATTTTGACTGTTATTATTGTTCTTGATAATATTTTTATTCTCTTATCTTTATGTAATAAGACATCTGCACTTTGATTCGAAATATAAAAAAGAGATGTTATCCTTTCTCAGATTTCGTTTGCAAAATTAATCAAAAGCTGCGTTCTTTAAAACAATAAAGCCAAAACAATTGGCGGAAATGTAACATTTATGACTTATATTTGCATTTCAGAAACAGATTAACTGTGTAAATAGGGAAATAGTGGATTTGGTATTATACACAATTATAAGAGGTTTGGCTATCGGTATTTTGGTATCGGCACCCATGGGCCCTATCGGAGTATTATGCATACAACGCACTCTGAATAAGGGGCGGTGGTCGGGCTTTGTTACCGGGCTGGGCGCTTCCATTTCAGATTTAGGTTATGCGGTGTTGACAGGTCTCGGTATGTCTATCGTAATAGATTTTATAGAAACGAATGAATATTTGATCCAGATATTGGGAAGCCTTGTGTTGGCCGGATTCGGGGCTTATTTATATCGTCAAAATCCTGCAAAGAATATTAAGAAACAAAGTGCGAATAAAAATACTTTTACACAAGATTTTGTGACAGCATTCTTTCTTACATTGTCAAATCCGTTGATATTGTTTCTGTTTATAGGATTGTTCGCCCGACTTAATTTCTTTGTTCCCGAATCTACTTTGTACCACTATATTCTCGGCTATATTTCTATTATCATAGGGGCTGTTTCTTGGTGGTTTACAATAACATTTTTTATAAATAAGGTGCGTACTCGTTTCAATTTGCGTAGCTTATGGTTGATTAACCGCTGTATTGGAGGCGTTATTATTATCATGTCTTTAGTAGGTTGTTTTATGGGTATGTCAGGATATTTCAATCATTAATTTTTTTTTACTATGAAAAAAGTTTTGTCAGTACCTTTTATTCCGGGCTTAAAAGATCAGCCGTTGGAAAAAGCGTGTGAGTTGCTTGAGGAGAAAGCTGCACGGCAAAGTGTGGAGTGCGTGAATTGGCCCGAACAATTTCCGTATAAGCCGATCACTATATTTGATATAGCCCGAAGCGAAACGGCTCTTTACATCAAGTATTTTGTTAGGGGAAATTGTCTGTTGGCATTGAATAGCGAAGATAATTCTCCGGTATGGCAGGATAGCTGTGTAGAGTTTTTTGTGCAAGTTCCGGGTGAAACCGAATATTATAATTTTGAATTCAACTGCATCGGTACGGCATTGGCGTCGAAGCGTCAAAGTCGGGAAATATGCACCCATTTTTCTCCGGAAAAGATGGCATGTATAGAGCGTTATGCTTCAGCCGGACATAAACCGTTTCAGGAGATGCAAGGAATATTTGCATGGGAACTGCTTGTTTCCATCCCTTTCGATTTGATAGGGGTTAACCCTGAATCGTTACCCGAAAAGTTATATGCCAATTTCTATAAATGTGCAGACAATTCGAGTTTACCTCATTATTTGAGTTGGAGTCCTATTGAGACGGAAAATCCCGATTTTCACAGACCCGAATTTTTTGGAGAGATATACTTTAGATGACAAAACAGCGAGGTGTTTCAATACCTCGCTGTTTTGTCTTTTTTGAGCCTTCTTTCTATCTCTTACAGATTGTTGCAAAATCGCAATATTCGCATATTTGAGTATTTTCAGTTTGTTTAAAGGGTATTTCGGGATTAAAGATTTCTTGGATGCATTTATTGAATGTATCTGTAAATTCCTGAATATAAGGGGAAAAGTCATATATAGTTTGTTCTATTCTTTTTTTCTCCGTTTTTATTTCATGGATGATAGACCAGTCGAATTGTATTTTGAATAGATCTCTGAGGTGGTAGATGCCGGGACAGAGAGATTTTGGGTGATTTATTTGGGAATATATCATAGCATACATGAATACTTGCATGATAGCCTTGGGACGATCTCTTTTTTGTGGGTCGAATAGGTCGTACATGGTTTTGAAGGTTGTTTCTCCTTTTCCTGTTTTATAATCTATGATTCTTGTAATGCCGTCTTTTTCATCGATTCGGTCGATAGATCCTTTTAAGCGGATTTGGCGTATTCCGTCGAATGTATGAGTAGTGTCGATAGGAAATTCTGAATGGAGATATATGAATGGAGTATGCTTTCTGTCCGTTATTAAAGTTTGTTTGACATATTTGCGGATAATCTCTCCCGTCAGATAATTTTGCCCGGTTAAGGGGCGTATTCGAGAAGTTTGAAAATAATGTTTGGCAAACATGGCTTCTATTAAGTTTGTTAATAGCGTGTCGTCTTTTTGAATCTTTTCAAGTAAGTCTCCTGTAACGAGTTTTCCCTGCATCCGTTGGTAAATATTCTCCATTACTCCATGATAGATGCTTCCGAATGTACTAGCCTCGATGCTTTCTGCTACTTCGTCTTCTGGAGATACCCTTTCGACATAACCTAAATAAAATTTTAAAGGGCAATCGATATAGGTATTGATGGCGCTTGCCGATAAAGCCCGGTCTCCTCCGGACAGGAATCGGTTTAGCTGTTTTTGAACAAATTCGTTTTTGGGTATTTGAATAATCTGATTTTCTTTAACCGTAATATCGTAACTCACGACCTTCTCTTGGATAGGTACTTGATAATGATATTTCAGTTGATAGATATATCGGCTCATTTCTCCGGTTTGCAATCCTTCAGTACGGGTGTCATATAATAAATAAAGTCTTTTTGCCCGATATATCATCCTGTAAAAATAATAGGCATAGATGCTGTCTTGATGTTCTATGGTCGAAAGTCCGAATCCCTTGCGCAAATTATAGGGAATAAATGTATTGGCGACTTTTGTCATCGGAAATATTCCTTCATTCATAGATAGGATGATCAAGTTTTCGAAGTCGAGAGCTCTGGTTTCCAGAACTCCCATTATCTGTAAACCGGAAAGAGGTTCACCTCTGAAAGGAATGGAGATACTTCCAGCCATTTTACCGAGTAGCCGGAAAAATGTAGAAACATTCATTTGTATGTTTTCGTCCTTAATGACGTCTTTTAGCCTTTTTACTGTTATATAATAGTGGAATAAAAACTCTTTTTCTATTTCGGAAAATTGTACGGTATGTTCTTCCTCTTCGGAGTCATTATGATCATTTTGCAGACCCTGCTGTAAATATTCCAAAATGTTGATCAGATAGTCGGCAGCTTGATTCGCAGTTTCTAAGCTTACGAAAAGCAGTTTCAGTAATTCTGTTCTTCCTAATTCCGAAACCGGAATAAATACTTTATTATATTGTTTTATCTCTTTTGATAATAGATTTATTTCATTTTCTCCGGAAAATAGTATATATCGATGACTGAGGATAGAAAGAACTTTTCGATGATAGAATTGTACCTCACCTTGTATCATGCGGTAATGCTTCTGCAAATCGAATATAGATTCCATAAGGCCTGCAACAGGAGTATTAGATAAAGTATATCCCATGGTCACGTTAATCGGGTCGATCGTTTCCGGTATGGAATATAACATCGGGAGTAATAAATGCTCGTCAGGCAAGACGATTGCCGTATTGATTGCTTTTGACGGATCAGGGATAGCTCCGGATGAAATCAATCCGTTCAGGATTTCTTGTGTTTGTTTAGCTTGCCCTACGGCAGACGGAATACCGATCAATTCTATTTCAGGCCAAGTTTCTTTTCCTTTGTCGTTTGCTAATAATAATTTCGAAGGAAAGGCCTTACGATTGCGGGAAAGAAAAAATGTAGCCTTATTATATTCATCTTGGAGGGTCGGAGCGTTATAGTCCCAATAAAAATCGGCGATATCTAATTCTTTTAGTCGATGCATTAGCATTTCTTCAGAAGTACTTAAAACATTTAAGCCGATAAAAACTACCTGGTTGTAAGGAATGTGCAATTCCTCCCGCTGTTTTGCTTTCTCCGCTACTTCTCGGAATATCATACCTTCGTATGCGATTCCTTTGGTTTTTAGCTCGTCTCGAAGAGCCTTATAAAGAGGATACAGAATTTTCCATAAGGCAACGAACTGCATTTTTTTTTCGCTTTCCATTGCAGGTATAAAATGATCCCAAAATCTGCGGATAAACTCTATTTGAGTCTCTGTCAATATATCTGAAAATCTGTTCTCTATCTCTTTCAAATCTTGAATATTAGTGAATAAATCTTTTGCGTTCACTACATATTTATCTACATCGTCGAAATCATTGAGAAGCATTTCTCCCCAAAAAACAAAATTATCGAAACTTTCATCGGAGTTGCTTAAAGTTATATAATGGCGATAAAGAACAAAAAGCATCTGAATTTTATCTGCCGGTTGATAAGGTGTCAAACGGATGAACAGATCGTTAATGGTCATTATCGGAGGAGAGAATAAAGGATGTCCGGCTACTTCGGCAAGGTATTTTTGAAAAAATATTCCGGCACGGCGATTAGGAAATACAAATGCGATATTCTGTATCTCTTTACCGTATTTTTTGTAAAAAGTCTGGGCTATAAGATATAAAAACGGTTTCATAAATATGCGATGCAAGATAATTTCTTACAAGTATAAGCAAAATTTGTGGGAAAACTTTCGGAAGGTACAGATTTATGTAAAGAAGAAAATCCTTTTAGGTTAAGTTTTGGAGGTTACTTCTCAAAGAAAGCTTGACTTTTTTATAATAGTGAGTTGCTATTTGATTATTTCATAAGTTATTAGCTAAGAATTTGTCTATGTTTTCTTATTAGAAAATTTAAACAGGCTTTTAGTTGTTTGTCTGTAATTTTATTAGACTATTAGATGTTCATGTAGAAATTATTCTGACTTTGTTTCCGTGTTTTTCTATTATGTGCAGTAAATCTTCAACTTTTAGCCAAACGGTAGAAGTGTTGTCATTAGGATGTATGCCGATAATGGCAGGCGATGCTAAAAAGTCTTCATCAAGAAAAAAGAGCGTTTTACATTCTTTATCATTCAATATACCGAAAGGTGTAACCGTGCCGGGGGTAAGTCCTAAAATATTTCTTAATTCTTCTTCTTTGGCTAAACTTAACGGTCTTGTACCGTAATTACGTTTGATTGCTTTCAAATCGATCCGTTTGTTACTTTTTACAGTTATGAGGTAATAGTTGTGTTTCTTATCATCACGTAAAAATAAGTTTTTGGCTATGACTTCAGGATAAGGTAACGATATATCGGAAAGTTCAACCATATTATAAACAGCCTTATGCTCTGTTATTTCAAAACCGATCTTACAATAATTCAGATACTCATATATCATTTGCTTACTGTTTATTTTCCCGGGATTATTCATTGTTTATTTGTTTAATTACACGGCAAGGGTTTCCTACTGCCACACAGTTAGCTGGGATGGAATGAGTAACTACACTGCCTGCACCTATAACGCTATTTTGTCCGATAATGACTCCGGGCAAGATGATAGAACCTCCGCCAATCCATACGCCATCTTCTATTTTTACAGGTAAGGCGTATGTACGACAGATTTCTTCACTTTCCGACCATTCATGTACCATGCGTTCATTTATTTTAATAGAATGTGTCGCTGTGTATATTTGTACATTGGGAGCAATCAAGACATTGTTGCCGATATCGATACGGTTATTGTCCACAAAGGTACAGTTCATATTGATAATCACTTTGTCACCTACAAAAATGTGTTTCCCGTATTCACAATGAAAATCAATATCTACATGTACACCTTTACCCATGCTGCCGAATATCTCACGTAGTAATTCTTGTTTACGTTTTGTATCGGCATAGTCGGTAGCATTAAACTGCATTAATAGTCGTCTTGTGCGCAAAATCATCTCTGTAATTTGAGGGTCTTTGCTTCCGATGAAAGGCTTGCCCGACATACATTTCTCATATTCTGTTTCCATATAAAATATTCTTTCTGCAAAAGAAGAAAATTGAAGTAAGAAAGTGATTAAATATTTGTTAAAATGTTTTTCTATCAATGAAATTGGCTGCAAAAAATAGAAGTATTATAATTATCATTTATATTAGGGTTAAAACGATCTCGATTATGTCAATCAAAAAAGTTTGTTACTCTTTACTAAAAAAATAAATAGAGGTAGCCGTACAAATTAGGTAAATAATTGAAGATAATTATAATAATTTTCTAGATTGGAGAATGAGGCTCTTATTATAGACATGGAAATGATCTGTAATATGGTTACGATTATCTGTAATATGGTTCTCTCTTTTTTTAGAATAAAAATTTATTTTTGCACAGTACTAAATTTACCTTATTGATAGATATTTGTCAGAATATAATCGATTTTCTCGATACTATAAAAAGTATTTGTACTGATACTGTAAAATAATATTAATATGGAAAATATTTTCAAAAAAGATCTTTCGGGTGCGCTGGTTTCACCCAATGAACCTGGTTATGATGAGTTGATAAATTCTATTTTTGATACAATGAAATTAGCGTATGAGTTGAATACTGGTTATCATTCGCCAGAAGAAGTCCGTGATTATCTTTCGCAAATTATCGGGCGGAAAGTCGATGAATCAGTGACACTACTTCCTCCTTTTTATGTAGATTTCGGAAAAAATATCCGTATTGGAAAGCGCTGCTGGATTCAACAGGGTTGTACTTTTTTTGATCGTGGCGGTATCACGATTGGAAATGATGTATTTATTGCTCCGAAAGTGAATCTCATTACTATTAATCATGATTCTGATCCGGAAAACCGTAGTGCAACTTATGGTCGTCCTATTGTTATAGAAGATAAAGTTTGGATAGGGATTAATTCCACTATTTTGCCTGGTGTTACTGTCGGATATGGATCGATTGTAGGAGCTAATAGTGTCGTGACTCACGATGTTTCGCCTTATACAGTGGTTGGTGGAAATCCGGCTAAATTTATTAAGGAGATTAGGCTGAAAAAGCAGATGTAAAAACGTAATAAATTATTATGAAAAAGAAAATTTCATTATTAACTTTGATTGTTGTTATGATAGCATTTGTTTCTTGCAAACAGGCAAGTAAAAATGGCAATGACAATCAACGAGAAAATTTGACAGCAATGAAAGACTCATTTAAAACTGTTCCTGTAACCGATGCCGTTGTGATCGTGCTTCTTGCACATCCCGACATTAATAAAAGCCACATGAATGCCATGCTTTCTCAGGCTGCAGCCGAAGTAGAGGGTGTGCAAGTAATCAATATTTATGACTATCCTGTTGCTCCTGATGTGTACCGTGATGTAGTAAAGCAGGCAAAAGGTATTGTTTATGAGTTCCCGTTTTATTGGATGAGTGCGCCCCATTTGTTGAAACAGTGGACAGATGAAATATTCATGGCATTTACACAAGAAGGGTTGATAGAAGGCAAAGAGTTCATGGTTGTTACCACAACTGGATCTGAAGAGGCTGCTTATCAGCACGATGGACGCAATAAATATACGATGTCCGAGTATTTGCGTCCTTATGAAGGTCAGGCTAATCACTCGAAAATGATTTGGAATGATCCGCTTGTCGTTTATGGTAATCCGCAAAACGCTACTGTCGCAGAAGAAAATTTACAGAAAGGTAAAGAGGAATATAAGGCTCGTCTGAAAGCAATGGTAGAAAGAGTTAACATCAAATAATATGCACAATAATGACTATTGAGGATTTGCGAGACTATTGTTTGTCACTGCCGGGGGTAACGGAGAAAATGCCTTGGATAGGTCATAAAGTTTATAGCGGCGGTTTATGTTTTTATATATGTGGAAAATGGTTCTGTTTTTGTGATGTAGATAATTTTGATTTTATCAATATCAAGTTGCCTCCGGCAATGGGAGAGGAGCTTCGGTCTGAATATGATGCTGTTCGACCGGGTTGGCATATGAATAAGAAATACTGGAATAGTATTTATCCGGGCAGAGACTTGTCTGATGTCCGGATTAAAGAATTGATCCGGATTTCTTATGATACGGTAGTTGCCGCATTACCGCTCAAAGACAGAACCGGATTGATGTCACAGGGAGCAACTGGCCTAAAATCGATATAAGTTCTTAATATCGAAATATTTTGTAGAAGTATCGACTATTGTAGTCGGTACTTTTGCTGTTTTTAAGGATTAGCCTGTTGTTCGATATTGTTGAATTTCTTTGTGTAAGTTACCGTATTAAGATTTGAACGCTCATTTTATAGAGATATGCTTATAAAGATTCGATGATTTAAAATTCGTTGTAGTGGACGTTTTTTTTTACATTTGCACTTTCATAAAGTAATTATAACCAGTTATGATTTCAATAGAAGGGTTATCGGTGGAATTTGGCGGAAATCCGCTTTTTGATGATATAACCTATGTAATAAATAAAAAAGATCGAATAGCTCTGGTCGGGAAGAACGGTGCAGGAAAATCTACCATGTTGAAAATTATCGCCGGATTGCAACAGCCAACATCGGGGACGGTGAATATTCCTAAAGATATGACGATCGGATATTTGCCCCAGCAGATGCAAATATCCGATTCGCGTACGGTAATGAAAGAGGCAGAACAAGCCTTTGCTCATATATTTGAACTTCAGTCTCGTATCGACCGTATGAACCGGGAATTGTCGAATCGAACCGATTATGATAGTCAGGATTATCATGATTTGATAGAGCGGGTTACAGATGCGAATGAGCAGTTAACGATGATCGGTACTGCAAATTATCAGGCGGAAATAGAGAAAACATTAATGGGATTGGGATTTGTCAGAGAAGATTTCGATCGCCCGACATCTGAATTCAGCGGAGGATGGCGCATGCGTATCGAATTGGCGAAATTGCTTTTGCAGCGTCCGGATGTGCTGTTGCTTGATGAACCCACCAATCATTTGGATATAGAATCGATTCAGTGGTTGGAAAATTTTTTGGCGACAAGAGCGAATGCCGTAGTGCTGGTCTCTCACGACCGAGCATTTATAGATGCGGTGACAACTCGCACCATAGAAATTTCATTAGGTCGCATCTATGATTATAAAGTAAATTATTCCAAATATGTTCAGTTACGAGCCGAACGTTTAGAACAGCAGCAACGGGCTTTTGAAAATCAGCAGAAGCAAATACAAGATACGGAAGCTTTTATCGAACGTTTCAGGTATAAAGCGACAAAGGCCGTTCAAGTGCAATCTCGTATTAAACAGTTGGAAAAAATAGATCGAATCGAGGTTGATGAAGTCGATACCTCTCGTCTTAATTTAAAGTTCCCTCCGGCACCTCGTTCCGGAGACTTTCCGGTTATAGCGCAAGGAGTAGGTAAGACCTATGGCAATCATGTTGTGTTTGCGAATGCTGATTTTACGATCCGGAGGGGTGAAAAAGTGGCTTTTGTCGGAAAAAACGGGGAAGGAAAATCGACATTGGTAAAGTGCATAATGGGAGAGATCGACTATGACGGAACATTGAAAATCGGTCATAATGTCAAAATCGGGTATTTTGCACAAAATCAAGCACAATTGTTAGATGAAAATCTGACGGTTTTCGATACGATAGATCGTGTGGCGGTAGGGGATATACGTACCAAAATACGGGATATTTTAGGAGCTTTTATGTTTGGGGGCGAAGCATCCGATAAAAAAGTAAAAGTCTTGTCGGGAGGGGAAAAGACTCGGCTGGCCATGATCCGGCTTTTGCTTGAACCGGTGAATCTTCTGATTCTTGATGAGCCTACCAATCATTTAGATATGAAGACCAAGGACATTTTGAAACAGGCGATAAAAGATTTTAACGGCACGGTAATTGTAGTTTCTCATGACAGGGAATTTTTAGACGGTTTGGTTGATAAGGTCTATGAGTTCGGGAACAAGAGAATAAAGGAGCACCTGGGTGGCATTTACGATTTTCTGCAACGGAAAAAAATGGAAACACTACAGGACTTGGAGCGTAATAATAACGTTGGTTCGAAATCTGTCTCTAATAATTCCGAAGATAAGGAAATTTCGGAGACGAAGTTGTCGTATGAAGAACGGAAAGAATTGCAACGCCAGATAAAAAGATTGGAAAAAGCCATTGCGGATAATGAAAAACGAGTTGAACAGATAGAGGCGGAAATACAATCTGTTGAAGAGCAATTGGCTTCTCCTGAGGGGGCTTCTGATACACAGCTTTATGAGAAACATGGAGCATTGAAAAAGGCTCTGGATGAAGTTATGGAGAATTGGACAGAACACAGTGAGCAACTTGAAAAGTTGCGGTTACAAGATTTATAAACGTAATAATTAAATAATAATGAAACAATTATTGATTTTACCTTTGGTTGCTGGGGCTTTGGCTACCGGTTGTGCTCCTAAGCCCGGAGCGGAGAAAAGTTTGGCTATTGATCCGTCTAATATGGATACGACAGTAGCTTGTGGAGAAGACTTTTATGAGTATGCTTGTGGAGGATGGATTGAAAAAAATCCGTTGAAACCTGAATATGCGCGTTATGGTTCATTTGATGTTTTGGCCGAAAACAATCAAAAACAGATGCGTGAGTTGATAGATGAGTTGGAGAAAGCTGAAAACGAACCGGGTTCGGTTGCTCAAAAAGTCGGTGATTTATATAAAATGGGGTTAGACAGCGTTCGTCTTAATAAAGAAGGCGTTTCTCCTATTTCGGAGGCTTTGAAAAATATAGCTTCTTTGGATGATAAAGCTGCTTTTGCATCTCTCGTTGCTCAAATGCATAAAGAAGGATCATCTCCTTTCTTTCAATTATATGTAGGTGCTGATGAAAAAAACAGTTCGATGAACATTGTTAATTTATATCAGGGCGGCATGAGTATGGGAGACCGTGATTATTATCTGTCCGAAGACAGCGCTAACATAAAAATTCGGGATGCATATAAAAAATATATAAATAAGCTGTTTACGTTGGCTGGTTATTCTGCAGAGAAAGCTGCTGTTGCCGAAAAGAATGTTATGAATATAGAAACGGCATTGGCTAAGGTTGCATTTTCTCGTGAAGAAACCCGAAATCCGCTGAAAAATTATAATAAAATGCCAATGACGGATTTTCTAAAGCAAATGAACGGTTTTGATTGGAAATCTTATTTTTCTGCTTTGGGTTTGGACTCTTTAAACGAAATCAACCCTAATCAGTTACCTTTTATAAAAGGTATGGATGCTTTAGTTGGAGGTTTGACCTCTGAAGAAATCCGGGATTATTTGATTTTTAAGCAAATAAATACGGCTTCGTCTTATTTGAGTGATGATTTTGTTCAGGCGCGTTTTGATTTTTACGGTAAGGTTCTTTCCGGGCAACAAGAATTAAAACCTCGTTGGAAGCGTTCGTTGAGTGTAACGGACGGAGCTTTGGGCGAAGCGTTGGGTGAGATGTATGTCGCAAAATATTTTCCGCCTGAAGCAAAAGAACGGATGCTTAAATTGGTAGAAAATTTACGAATTTCGTTAGGTGAACATATCGATAGTTTGGAATGGATGAGCGCAGAGACTAAGGCTAAGGCAAAAGAAAAACTTGCTGCTTTTTATGTAAAGATCGGTTATCCCGATAAATGGCGTGATTATTCCGGATTAACGATCGATCCGAAAAAATCATATTGGGATAATGTTCGAGAAGCTGCTATATTCGAGTCTGATTATATGTTGAGCGATGTAAATAAACCGGTCGATAAAACCCGTTGGTTGATGAGTCCGCAGACAGTAAACGCTTATTATAACCCGACTACGAACGAAATCTGTTTCCCGGCCGGTATCTTGCAGCCGCCGTTCTTTTATATGGATGCCGATGATGCTGTAAATTATGGAGGTATAGGCGTTGTAATCGGGCATGAAATGACTCATGGGTTTGATGATCAGGGTCGTCAATATGATAAAGATGGAAATCTGAAAGATTGGTGGACGGCAGAAGATGCGAAGCAGTTCAATTTGAGAGCGGACAAATTGGCTGATCAATACAGCAGTATTATTGTCCTGGATACAGTACATGCAAACGGACGTTTCACATTAGGTGAGAATATTGCTGATCATGGAGGATTGCGGGTCTCTTATACTGCATTTAAAAATGCGACGAAGGGACAGGATTTGAAACCGATCGACGGATTTACTCCCGACCAACGTTTTTATTTGGCTTATGCAGGATTATGGGCGCAGAATATCCGGGATGAGGAGATATTGCGATTGACTAAGATCGATCCTCATTCTTTAGGCAAATGGCGTGTAAATGCTGCATTACGTAATTTGGAAAGCTTTTTTCAGGCTTTTGGAATTACGGAAAAAGATCCGATGTATATGAAACCTGAAGATAGAGTAACAATTTGGTAAGTAATTTTATTTATATGAATCAAGCCGGGATTTTGCCAAGATTCCGGCTTTTTAATTACAAAAAATACTCCGGTAAAAATATTATAATTATTACCGGAGTTTCCTGTTTATTTTAATCAAATCTTAGGACTTGTCTAAATTTTATTCGCGTCAGTTTTGAGAATTCTTTTCAAGGATATTTTTCTGTTTTTACAAGAAGGATAGCGGGCTATCTGATGAGTGAAAACGGGAAAAAAGACCGGAAGCAAACACAAAAATGACCTAATAATATTTTGTCGGAAAATTTACGACAGGATTTTAAATAATGTCTTTTATCTCTTCAAGATTTTTTGCTACATCTTCGTCCGTTACTTCGCAATTTATAAGGTCTCCTGAGAAATATTGATCATAAGCCGCCATATCGATGAGTCCGTGTCCCGAAAGGTTGAACAATATTGTTTTCTTTTCTCCTGATTCTTTAGCTTTCTGTGCTTCTTGTATTGCTGCGGCAATAGCGTGAGATGATTCGGGTGCAGGAATAATACCTTCGGTACGAGCAAAAAGCGTTGCCGCCTCGAATGTATCTAATTGCTTGATATCTACAGCTTCCATGAGATTATCTTTTTTCAATTGGCTGACAATCGATCCGGCACCATGATAACGAAGGCCTCCGGCATGTATATTTGCAGGTGCGAAGTTATGCCCGAGTGTGTACATCGGGAGTAACGGGGTATATCCCGCTTCATCTCCGAAGTCGTATTGGAATCTGCCGCGTGTCAGTTTAGGACAGGAAGCCGGCTCGGCGGCAATAATTCGTATATCTCTACCTTCTGTCAGTTTATGACGTAAGAAAGGAAAAGATATTCCGGAAAAATTAGAACCTCCTCCGAAGCAACCTATGACGATGTCGGGATATTCACCTGCCATTTCCATTTGCTTTTCGGCTTCGAGACCTATCACGGTCTGGTGTAGCATAACGTGGTTTAAAACGCTTCCCAACGTATATTTGCAATTCGGGGTTTGCAGAGCTAATTCGATCGCTTCTGAAATAGCAGTACCCAAACTGCCCTGATAGTTAGGGTGATCGGTCAGTATTTTGCGTCCAGCCTTTGTTGACATACTTGGGGATGCAATTACCTGTGCACCGAATGTTTGCATGATAGAACGGCGATAAGGCTTTTGATGATAGCTGACCTTTACCATATATACGGCCAGTTCGAGTCCGAATGTTTTGGCAGCATAAGAAAGTGCAGCTCCCCATTGTCCTGCTCCTGTCTCGGTAGTAATATTGGTTACACCTTCTTTTTTACAGAAATAAGCTTGAGCTATCGCCGAGTTCAGTTTGTGTGAACCGATAGGACTTACACTTTCGTTTTTGAAATAAATATGTGCAGGTGTATCTAAAGCTTTTTCTAATCCGTAGGCACGTACTAGTGGAGTAGGACGCCAGACTTTATACATATCCCGTATTTCATCGGGTATTTCTATCCATGCATCGGTTGTATTTAGTTCCTGATGAACCAATTCTTTTGCAAAAATCGGATAGAGATCTTCCGGTTGCAGCGGTTTTTTTGTTCCGGGATGAAGAGGTGGCATGGGTTTGTTTTTCATGTCCGCCACTATGTTATACCACGCTCTGGGGATGTCGTTTTCTTGTAATAAAAATTTTTTCGTATCCATAATAAGAGTTTTAGTTATGGTATTATTAGTTGACTTTTTTATCTGATGTTTTTTGTAAAATTATCTCAAACAAAAGAATCTTGAAACAAAGGAACAAATAATAATTAAAAAATCAAACAAAAAGAAAGGATAATTCAATATTGATAAACAAATCGATCAAAAAATAATTTTTCGGTGAAATGATAGAATCTGTTTATAACCTATCTCGATTTTGTACGAATGTTTTTTGATACTTGTTTTCGATGGCGTTTTTTAGTTTTGTGTCGAAATGAGCCGTATATATAAAAAAGCAAAGAGAGGGACTACTCACGTAGTATTCCTCTCTTTTAGAATTCATCACATTATGCTTATTTTAAAGTGCTAGAAAAGTTACGCATCACGCGCGACTATTTGAAAAGTGCGAATTAATCAATACCTCTCTTCAACTACTTTCCAATCGATGATATCCCATAGACCATTTAAATGATCGGCTCTTCGATTTTGGTAGTCGAGGTAATAGGCATGTTCCCAGACATCGAAAGTGAGAAGCGGTGTATATCCTTTTGTCATCGGATTGCCGGCATTTCCTTCTTTAATGATGTCCAGCTTGCCATCTTTATCTTTTACCAGCCATACCCAACCTGATCCGAATTGGGCGACTCCTGCATCGACAAAAGCTTTTTTGAAAGCATCAAAAGAACCCCATTTTTCATCGATTGCCTTTGCTAAAGCACCTTTAGGTCCTTCGCTTTTGTGCGGAGTAAAACTGAAAAAGTAAAATATATGATTCCATGCTTGAGATGCGTTGTTGAATAAAGCTCCGTCAGCTTCTTTGATAATTGTTTCGATCGGTGTATCTTCATAAGGTGTATCCTTAGTCAGATTATTCAGATTATTAATATAAGTCTGTTCATGTTTGCCATAATGAAACTCTATCGTTTTTTTACTGATAGCAGGTTCTAATGCATCATATTCGTATGGTAATTTGGGCAATTCGTATTTCATAATTCTATTTTTTTATCGCTGTTTATTAGTAAAACAAACTAACAGCAGAAAAGTTCTGTAATTGTTGGTTTTTTAATCTTTTTTTGCAAATAAAATCTTAAAGCTCTTTTAGACAGTATTATTATATTGTTGGAAAAGCCCTTTTTTATTTGCTTTATTTAATAAACAGCCGTTGTCGGTAAAAGTTCTGTGAAACGGAAAAAAAATAATTACATTTGCATAAAAGAATGTATAGTGTGGAAGAGTTTTTGAAAGATCTTAATCCAAGTCAGCGGGAAGCTGTTTTATACAATGATGGTCCTTCACTTGTTATTGCCGGTGCAGGATCTGGTAAAACCCGTGTACTTACCTATAAAATTGCATATCTGTTGCAAACAGGCTACGCTCCTTATAATATATTAGCATTGACTTTTACCAATAAAGCGGCACGGGAGATGAAAGAGCGTATTTCCCGAATAGTAGGGGAAGATACTGCATCCCGTTTGTGGATGGGCACTTTTCATTCGGTGTTTTTGCGGATTTTGCGGACCTATGCCGATCGTATCGGTTTTGATTCTAAATTTACAATTTATGATAGTGCTGATTCTAAAAGTTTGATAAAAGCTATTATAAAAGAGAAAGCTTTGGATGACAAGCTTTATAAGCCGGCAACGGTTCAAGCTATTATCTCAAATGCAAAGAACGCCTTGATTACTCCTGGTGCTTATGCAGCTTCAAAAGAGTTGATAGAAGCGGATATTCGTTCTAAAAAACCGCTTATAAAAGATATATATGCAGAATATTGGAATCGTTGTGCTCGTGCGGGGGCGATGGATTTTGATGATTTACTGCTTTATACCAATATTCTGTTTCGGGATCATCCCGATGTTCGGGATCATTACAGGAATATATTTCGGTTTATCTTGGTAGATGAATACCAAGACACCAATTTTGCACAGCATCTCATTGTGCACCAATTGGCAAAAGATCACAATCATATATGTGTAGTAGGAGATGATGCGCAAAGTATTTATTCGTTTCGGGGAGCGAATATCAGCAATATTTTAAATTTGCGGACAGATTATCCCGGCTGCCGGACATTTAAATTAGAACAGAATTATCGTTCTACACGCATGATTGTAGCTGCTGCAAACAGCTTGATCGAAAAAAATAAAGAACAGATTCCCAAACATGTATTTTCGGATAATGACGAGGGGAGTAAAGTTGCTGTGTTGAATGCGTATTCCGATTTTGAAGAGGGATATATGGTGGCGAACCGTATTTCCGAAATGCGTGCCATTTCGGGATTTTCGTATAGCGATTTTGCTATTCTTTACCGGACAAACGCACAATCCCGAATTTTTGAAGAAGCATTGCGGAAGAAAAATATTCCTTATAAAATATACGGGGGATTATCATTCTATCAAAGAAAAGAGATTAAAGATATTGTCGCCTATTTTCGTATGACAGTCAATCCGCATGATGAGGAAGCTTTGAAGCGGATTATCAATTATCCTTCTCGGGGAATAGGAGATACTACTCTTCGCAAAATAGGTGAATGTGCCACGAAGCATAGCGTAAGTTTGTGGCAGGTTGTCTCTGATCCTCTCGCTTATGCCCTTTCTATTAATAACGGCACATTGGACAAGTTGAAAAATTTCAAAGAGTTGATCGACTCTTTCAGGGAGGCAGCAGAGGAGAAAAATGCTTTTGATCTGGCAGAGCAGATAGTCAAACAGTCGGGAATTTTTGCAGCGGTATTTTCTGACCGTACTCCGGAGAATTTGAGCCGTCAGGAAAATTTGCAGGAGTTGATGAATGGAGTGCAGGAGTTTTGTTCTTTACGTGAAGAAGAAGGAAACGAGTCGGTTTCATTAATCGATTTTTTGAATGAAATATCTTTGGCCACCGATCAGGATAATGATAAAGAGGAAAATAGCGATAAAGTTACGATGATGACCGTTCACGCATCAAAAGGTCTTGAATTTACGAATGTGTTTGTCGTAGGTCTTGAAGAAGACCTCTTTCCGTCGGCGATGTGTAAGAGTAGTGAACGGGAAATAGAAGAGGAGAGACGGCTGCTTTATGTCGCGATTACCCGTGCGGAAAAAAATTGCATACTTTCGTATGCGGGTACTCGTTATCGCAACGGAAGTCCTACAGCCATGCCTCCCAGCCGTTTTCTTAAAGACATGGATTCTCGATATTTATCTTTGCCTTTTGCCCTCAATGGCGATGAAAGACCGGAAAGACGGGAGGTGGATCGTTTCTCTTCCGGAAATGTATTCGGTCGTGTACGTAGTCGTCAATGGTCGGACGGATTGATGAATTCTGTAAACTCGAAAGTCAGGAAATCTGACCCTTACAATTCAGAGCAGTATAGATCGCTTACACGAATGGAACAAGCTGTTTCCAAAGAGTCATCGAGTACATTGAAACAGATTGGGAATATACGGGTAGGAAATATTATCCGGCATGACCGTTTCGGACAAGGAGAGGTTATCGATATTTCAGGAGATGGAGATAATGCTAAAATCGGAGTTGAATTTGAAAATGTCGGTAAGAAACAATTACTGCTTAAATTCGCGAAGTTTACCGTAGTTGAATGATAGAAAATAAGATTATGGATATAGAAAAAATACCCTCGCCTTGTTACGTGTTGGACGAGGCGTTGTTTCGTAAAAATTTGGAACTGATCCGTTCGGTTAAAGAACGTGCGGGAGTAAATATCATATTGGCGTTTAAGGCGTTTGCTTTATGGAAAGCATTCCCCATTGTACGGGAATATATTCCGTATTCAACGGCAAGTTCCGTATTCGAAGCCCGGTTGGCTTATGAAGAAATGGGGAGTCCTGCTCATACTTATTCTCCGGCATATATCGATGCCGATTTTCCGGCTATTATGAATTATAGCAGTCACATAACATTCAATTCTCTCAGTCAGTTTCAGCATTTTTATCCTCAAATTTTAGCTGCCGGGAATAAAATATCTTGCGGATTACGCATCAATCCTGAATATTCGGATGTAGAGACAGATCTTTATAATCCGTGTGCTCCCGGTTCTCGATTGGGAATTGTAGCTTCTATATTAGGTGACGTATTGCCGCAAGGAGTCGAAGGTTTGCATTTTCATACGCTTTGTGAATCGTCATCGTATGATTTAGAAAAAACATTGGAACAGGTAGAAAAAAAATTCGGACATTTACTGTCGCAGGTTAAATGGTTGAATATGGGGGGCGGACATCTAATGACTCGAAAGGATTATAATGTAGAGCATTTGATAGGCGTATTGAAAGCCTTCAAAGAACGACATCCCAATTTGGAAATTATTATGGAACCGGGTAGTGCATTTGCTTGGCAGACTGGGGTTCTGGTCTCTTCTGTTGTAGATATTGTTGAAAATCACGGAATAAAAACCGCAATTTTGGATGTTTCATTTACGTGTCACATGCCTGATTGCCTGGAGATGCCGTATAAACCGGTCGTTCGTGGAGCGACAGATCCTGTTCCGGGAAAACCGACATATCGTTTAGGTGGAAATTCTTGCTTGAGTGGAGATTATATGGGAGATTGGTCGTTCGATAAAGAATTGAAAGTAGGTGATAAGATCGTGTTTGAGGATATGATTCATTATACAATTGTCAAAACGAATATGTTCAATGGCATTCCACATCCGGCGTTAGCATTATGGACAAAGGATGAAGAATTGAAAATATGGCGTACCTATACTTATGACGATTATAAAAATCGGATGGCTTAATATATTGGATAAAGGGAGAAATTTTTGTAAAAAAAGTTTTGTAAAAGCTTTGTGGATATATTATTGGTTAATTATAGTTAATATGTTACATTTTGTAGAATAACAGTATTGCATATATAAATAATATTCGTACATTTGCAATGTGTTTTTCATGGTATTAGATTTAAGGTTAACGAAGATTGGTTGTCGAGATGACAACCTTTTCTTTTTTATATACATGCTTCCCTAAAATAGGATTCAAGATATAAACTTCTAAATAGTATTTTGAAAATTTGATTCTTTTATTTTCTTCTCGATAGATCATTGTTAATTTAATTATTAGATAATAGACTTGTTTATATCGGAATATTTTTCGAAAATTTTTTTTGTATATGGTTTCTTGTAAAAATGTATAGTAGAATTTTTTGTATGGTCGTTGTAATATCATAGAGAATGAAAATTTCATAGGATATAAAAATATTCTCAATAAAAAATGATATGTCTTTAATTTGTTTAACAATAATGGATAGTGAACTTTCTTTTATTTTGAGTCCCTAAATAATAGAATAGTTGAATATATAAATTCATTTGTATGAATAAATCTGCAATAGATATTGACAAAATATTTAAATGCTATTATCGTCCATTATGTTTATATGCATTACATTATGTTCATAATACTGATATTTCTGAAGATATAGTGCAAGATAGTTTCTTTTCTTTATGGGAGAGAATAAATAGTGTTGAAATAGAGAATGTCAAAGCATACCTTTATAAAACAGTACGAAATCGTAGTTTGGATTATCTGAAAGAGAATTCGATTTATGAGACAAACCTCTCTCCATTTGATTTGGAAGATATTCTGACCGATGAAGAGGCAGAAGAACGTTCGCTTGCAGAAGCTCGAATGTGGACGATTATTGATACTCTTTCAGAACGTTGTCGAGAAGTATTTTTACTGAATAAGCGTGATGGTATGAAGTATAAAGAAATTGCGGACAGACTACACATTTCTGTAAATACGGTAGATAATCATATTAGTAAAGCTCTTCGGCTGATACGCGAAGGTGCGCAAAAGATTTATATTTTCTTATTTAACTAATCTTTACTATTCCTTTATAGTGAATTTTTTTATTGTAACAGTCATAGTTACGAGAAATAAAGATTGAAAAGTATGGGAAATTTAGAAGAAAAATGTCTTCGCTTTGTTTTGCATTATTATCAGAAAAATAAATTGGATACGCAAAAAGCATTAAAAGATTTTAAAGACAAACATCAAATATCGGAGTGTAATAAAAATATCGCACGTTTTTGGTGGGTATTTACCGGTGTTGCCGCCGCAATATTCATAGTGCTTTTTATGCAATATCAATTTTATGAGGAAAAAGAATGGACGGAAGTAACAGCCGATTCTCATTCAGTAGTTTATCTTCTTCCGGATAGTTCTTCCGTTATTTTATTTCCTCATTCTTCTATTCGTTTTTATTCTGAAAGTTATCGGCTTTCTTGTCGTGAGGTACAAATGAGAGGAAGGGTGTCATTTTCTGTCAAACATGATATTTCACGTCCGTTTACCGTAAAAGGGGAACTATCTCAAGTTAAAGTTTTGGGTACTTGTTTCACAATAGATGAAAGTCGGATCGATACGGCGTTTATTCGGGTTGACTCAGGAAAAGTTCAATTTTCGATTATCGGGCAACCTGATACACTGATATTGACAGAGGGGATGACAGTGGAGGCCGTTAAAGGTCAGCATAAACTGCAAGTGATGAAACGCTCGATGACAGGTAATTTTATATTTGATAACACACCGTTATCTGTAGTACTTGACGAGCTATCGAGATATTATAAGGTACGACTGGCTGTTGACTATCCGAATAAGCGACTGACTGCCAATTTTAGATCAAAAAGTTTGGATGAGATTATTGAGATCATAGAGAAAGTATTGAACGTGAATATTGAAAAGGTAAGATGATGAAATTCATAATGACTGTGATTTTATTGTACGCATGCCTGAGTATAAATGCCCAACAAAGTACGACGGAAATGAAAAAAATCATAGATGCTATGCAAGATATGTATCATGTAAATTTTGTGTATGATTCTTCTTTGGCAAGTATTAAACCGAAAAGTGCTCCTTTGTCAGGTAGTTCGTTAGTCGAAAATTTAAAAAGAGTATTCAGTGGTATTGGCATACAATGGGAAATTCGGGATGAATATGTTTTACTATTCCGCCAAGATAGTTATACTTTTTCTGGATATGTATGTCAGGAAAATGGAGAAACACTCATTAATGTGACGATATTTGACATGAATACAAAAAAAGGAACGTTAAGTAATGAACATGGTTTCTTCAGTATAACATTGCCGAAAGGGAAACATAATATACGTTTTTCTTATATAGGTTATCAAGATGTTATAAAGGAATTGAATTTAAATTCAAATTATAACGGCACTGTTTATATGAAAGAAGGTGTTGCTTCATTGTCCGAAATAGAAGTAATAGGAGATTTGAATTCACCTTTTCATACGACACAAACAGGAAAAGTGTCGCTGACCTCAGAACAATTGAATGCAGAATTTTCGTTATTAAGTTCTCCTGATCTTGTGAAAACTCTTCAAACTATCCCTGGTGTATCTGCCGGGACAGAACTCCTTTCTGGAATGTATGTGCATGGCGGTAAAAACGATGAGAATCTTTTTTTGCTTGACGGAACACCCCTTTATCAAATTAACCATTTGGGAGGTCTGTTTTCGGCCTTTAATACGGATATTGTCAAGAATGTAGATTTCTATAAAAGTGGTTTCCCTGCCCGTTATGGAGGCAGGCTATCTTCAGTAGTCGATGTTCGTACCAAAGAGGGAGACATGAAAGAATTTCATGGGAATTTTTCTCTGGGTTTACTTGATGGTAGAATTCAATTTGAAGGTCCTATAATAAAAAACAAGACATCGTTTAATGTTGCTATGAGAAGAAGTTGGACAGATCTTTTTACTGCTCCTATATTTTTTGTACTTAACCGTTCTAATCCTAAAGACAAGAAGAATTTGCGTTATGCCTTTCATGATATCAACGGGAAAATTACTCACCGATTTTCGGATAGGAACAAACTGTCGCTCAGTATATATTCCGGCAATGATTTATTGAAAGTGAAAGCTCGGCAGATCTTTGAAGGAAGTATTATGAATGCAGATAAGGAACATTATAATTCAGATTTTAAAGTGACATGGGGGAATTTGACTGCTGCTTTGGCTTGGAACTATCAGTTCACTTCTAAATTGTCAGGAAATTTTACCGCTGTATATGCACGTAATACTTCTATGTATGACTATGTAGAAGATGATCGCTATTTTAGTGATAAGGATCAGATTTATATGAATCGGAGAGAGAGATTCAATCACTCTTCGATAAATGATATTGGTTATCGTATAGAGTTTGATTATCGTCCCGGAGTGAATCATCATATCCGTTTTGGTAATAATTATTTATACCATATTTATCATCCTCAAAATATAGCGTCTCGAAATCTGACAGAAAAATATTCGGATATTGATACTATATCGCTGGAAAGTGCAAGTCGTTATAGAGGTGGTGAAGTTTCTTTCTATATTGAAGATGAAATGCGACTGACACAAAGGATAAAAGCCAATGCCGGCTTGCATTATGCGGTCTATCAGACAGATGGGAGATATTATCATTCTTTCGAACCGAGAGTAGCTATGAGTTATCAATGTGCAGATCGAGTTGCTGTAAAAGCATCTTATGCTGAGATGAGCCAATTCGCACATCAATTATCGAATACTTATCTTAATCTTCCGACTGATAGTTGGGTACCATCTACACGAAAAGTGCCTCCTATGCATTCAAGACAACTTGCTGCCGGAGTGTATGTAGAATTGCCTTTACATATTAGTTTGAACATAGAAGGGTATTATCGTACTACAAGTCAATTGCTTGAATATGATGGAGGAAATAGTTTGATGCTTCCGGCCGATAATTGGGATAATCTGGTGAAAACGGGTAAAGGAAAGTCTTATGGTATGGAACTGTTTTTAGAATATAGAAACCGGAATAATATTATTGAAGCTGGATATACATTATCATGGAGTAAACAAAAATTTGAAGATTTTTGTCCGGATTGGTATTACAGTAAGTTTGACAATCGTCATAAATTTAATCTCTTATTCCGTCATAAATTCAGCGGTTATATAGATATTTATGCCGCATGGACATATCGTAGCGGAGATAGAGCTACTGTTCCTACTCAATATGTGAATGGTCCGTCTTTTCCGAATGTACCCGGTTCGAGTGAACCGGAACTGATTTATGAAAGGCCGAACAATATCACATTGCCGGCATATCATCGTCTTGATCTGGGTATGAACTTCCACCATATAACAAAAAGAGGATTTGAGCGTATTTGGAATATCAGTGTTTACAATGCTTATTGCCGTATGAATGCATTTTATACTCGAATAGAACGTTTACCGAGTGGTGGTTTCAGAGGCAAGGCGATAGGAATCTTTCCTATAATCCCTTCATTCAGTTACACATTAAAGTTTTAAACGCATGAGGTATTTATATTTTGTCATATTATTTTTTTGTGTATTTCTGTTTTCATCTTGCACATATCACTTTAAGTTGGATGATATTATAGAGTCTCCTAAATTGGTACTATATTGTTATCCGGGAAGTGGCGATACGACTATTGTACATTTGTCACGCAGCCTTCCTGTTAGTCAGAAAGGAGAACTTAGTCAAGGATTGAAAGCTGCGAATGTCCTTATTTCGGTAAATGATGAGACAATGCATTTTTCATGGACGAATGATTCTATACCGGGTATTCCGGCTCAAAGTTATTATGTGGTAAAGAAATACAAAGATGGGGATAAAATAAATATAACGGCATCTGCCGACGGTATGAAGACTGTCTCTGCTGCAACGATTATTCCGAAACCATTTCCTTTAAAGTCGGTCGATTTGATTAGAAAAGAAACTGATATGGATAAACTTCAGTTTCAGATACATTTCGATGACGATGCAAGCACAAAAGATTATTACGCTATGAGAATTGAGTATAAACAGATGTATTGGAGTAATGGAAATTATTCAGAATCGATTAGCCCGATAGTGTTTGATTTGGATGATGAGCCTTTATTGAATAACTCTTCGGGATTGGATGATATACTGATGAATGAGAATGATTTTTATCAAAATCTATATTATTGGGATGATACTAAAATTCAGGGTAAAAGCTATACATTTAGGTTAAATACCTATTATATGGCAGACTATGAGGATGATTTCATTACTCCCGACGGATATGAACATATTGTTTGTAAAACGAAATATCGGGTTATTTTATATAGCCTTTCTGAAGAGTTTTATAAATTTTTGAAATCGCTAAATGAACAGAAAAATAATGGACTGGGGCATTCTGAGTTAGCTCCCATACGGGCTACTTATACAAATGTTATAAATGGTATAGGAGTCGTGGGTGGTTGTAGAATTCTCCGAACGCAATGGATCGACAATTTAAAAGATGACTGAATAAAATAGAGTCAGATGTTGTCATTAGGTATAATTGCCTATTTTTTAGTGAAAATTTAGATCTATCTGAGGATATGGATTCGGGAAGTTTAATTTGAATGGATATATTCTTTATGCATTGGAAAATATTTATATGTTTGATTATGGCTTTTTTCTTGGGGGGTAGCAATGTTTGTTCTTATTGCCAAGAGGTCAGAGTGCATGATTCGGTAATGGTTATTCAAAAAGGTAATTTTTGCTTAAGTAATGATCGTGTTATATTTGAAAAGGGTATGAATGTAAAGGCTGATACTCTTCTTTTTGGAATCTCTCGTTCGAATAAATTTGCATTTAATAACGGATATTCTTATTGTTCGGAGTTCTATGCCAATAAGTCTTTTTTACATAAAGGAGAATACAGCGTGTCAGGTGTCATAAAGCGCTATCCGTATGGCCGTTTTTATGGTATGGGTAAACAAATTAACTTTATCGGTTTAGGACAAATGAATTATGCCGGTATTGGATTGTATTCTATGAACCGTTGTTCTTTAAATATCTTTACATATGCACTAAAATGGCATATACCGAGATATGAAAGTTTGTTGTTCGGGTTGTTTGGTAGTTTATCTTACTCTGTTAATGAGAAAGTTAATTTAAATACATTTGCTTCGTACTCGCTTATATTTTCTTCTTCTTTCAGAACTATTAATTATGGAGGTTTTGTTACTTATGATATGCATCCTAATTGGGGAATGGATATTGGAGTTAAGCGTTGTTGTGATTTCCGGTTGCGCAACGAACAAACAGTACCTATAATTGCACCTTATTTTCGATACAAAGGAAATAAACTTAGTGTTGATGTAGGCAGTGGACTCATTCAGTTATTTAAATAATATTGTTGGATAATTTTTTCTATCTCTCTTCCGAGTAGTGTCACGCTTATTTAACTTGATCTTTATATATTTTTTGTATGTTTATCGAGATGTAATTATTTAGTAAAAATTTTTCATGTTATTGAGAATGTTTAATTTTGCATCATAGCTAAAAGCTTGTCTCAATTTTACTCGGGCCAGGTTTGGAAGTTTCGTGAAAAATGGTTTTAACAATAAGGTATGGAAAAAAAGGGATCTGTAATTCGTCTGATTTATCCGCAGTGGCAAGGAGGAAATATTGCCAAATGGATTTCAGAAATAAAGAATCCGGCAGATGCTTCACGAGGATATTTTTTAGGAGCTCGATTGCTTGATTTTCTTGCACCGGATAATGGACAGGAGAAGTTGGTCGTTCCCGTATCGACTGAGGTTGTTGAGCGTAAAGAGAAGGATGGAATTCTTGATAAAGATATCATAATACGTCAAACAAGGGCTGCATTAAGTATGTTGCGAGTTAGCAATCCCGATAAAATAGTAACGCTTGGAGGTGAATGTTCGGTTAGCGTTGTGCCGTTTACCTATCTTGCTGAAAAATACGATAATGATGTAGCCGTTATTTGGATAGATGCACATCCTGACATTACATTGCCCGGTGATGTTTATTCGGGATATCATGCAATGGCGGTTACGGCATGTATGGGATACGGAGATAAAGAGATTATTGCAGAACTTCCTTCCCGGATTGCATCATCGAAAATATTGTTTGTCGGATTACGTAATTGGGAGCGCAAAGAGATTATTGTTCGGCAAAAACAATATGGAATTCCTCATCTTGCTCCAAAAGATGTGGCTCAGAATAGCGATGCGGTCAAGTGTTGGCTGAAAACTTGTGGCGCATCTAAAGTATTGATTCATTTTGATATGGATGTTCTTGATCCTTCGGAAATTGTTGCGGCAGTAGGGACAGACCCGGAGGGAATGAAAATGGAGGAGGTTATTCGTGTAATAAATGATATTGCTGTAGAAAAAGAAATTGTCGGTCTGACCATTGCCGAACCTATGCCTCGTACAGCGATCAGAATTAAAGACATGTTAAACCGTTTGCCTTTATTGAAATAAATATAGATGCAGGTAATACTGATAAAAAGATAAGAAATAAGAGCCGGTTTTAAAATTTCCAATAAGGAAATTTTAAGATTGCCTTAGTGTTTCTTCCGGTCTGTTTTTATTTTAGTATATTTATTGGTCGGATATTATGATTTTTTCCTGTTCTTTTTGCAGATGTCATTATATTGTGCCTATAAGCTAAACAGGCCAAAATGAAATATACGGCACATTGTATCCATAAAGTGATATATTCTTGTCGTATGTCGGCAATGGTTGCACCCATTGAATTTATTTTTACAAAAGCTAATGTGCCCGGAGCTGCCGGGAAAATAAAATGAGATGCTTTCCAGTACCATGGCATGAGTTCTAACGGGTAGGATACTCCGGACAAGAAGATGAGCCCGACCGAAAAAAATGCGATCATTAACAACGGAGTCTCCGAATCGGTGTAAAATACCGAAGCTGCTAATCCGAAAAAGCTGGTGGCAAGCAGATACGGAATCATCAACATAACTATTTCATATTTATTCCCTATATTCGGTAAACTGAATACTACGGGCATTAATCCTAATAAAAACAGGGAGAAAAAGGCATATAGGAAACAATAGACAAAAGTTTTACTAATGATAATTCCGGACATTCTGCCAAAAGAAAATCCTTTGCCCGGAAGTTGCGAAATAGATCCGGAGTCTTTTTCATCACCGCTGATCATTCCGATTACCATTAATAAGGTCTGAAAGATTATAACCATCAGAACTGCCGGAATTAAATAACTCCCGTATCCCTCTGTGTGGTTATACAGGGCTGTTCCTACGACAGTTATTGCTTTGGATTGTGTTATTTGTTGAGTGTCTTGTTGAGGTAGAAAGACAAGCATTTCAGGGCGATATTTTTTATTTAATTCCAGCATAGCTCCTGCCGAAGATTCTTGCATCGCCAGATAATAGAGAAATGCGTTGGTTGTTCCATACATGACGAATATCGATTCATCTCCACGATTTACTCTTGTTTCGAAATCTTCGGGAATGTATATAATGCCGATAACCTCATTCTTTTTCATTAGCTCTTTAGCTTCTGGAAAATCGTCTCCGTTACAATATACTTTTACTTGAGGTGCGGCATCGATCAGACGGGTGTATTCTCGACTCAAAGCGCTATGAGATTGATCTACGACTGCAATAGGAGCATCTCTGATCAAATTCGGTTCATACATATAATTATAGAGAAGCCCATATACGAAAATTCCTCCCATCAGCACGAGTAATATGGCATAGCTTGTGCCGATTGTTTTGAATTCTCGCATTATTATTGTTGCGATGTCTTTAAACCAAGATGATATTTTATTTGATATTCTCATATTTATGACTTAATATAGCTTTTTTCAGATGCGGTAATATAAGGATAGCCGGCAAGATGAATAAAAATAGAGCGCTTATGTTCTGCCATGTATAGGCAAATCCATAGTCTCCGTACAACAAGTTTTGATTGATCTCTACAAAATGGCGGACGGGGAATAAAAATGAAGCGTAATATACTGCCGGAAACATAAATGGAGCAGGGAATGTCACGCCCGACAGAGTTGCACCTAATGATCCGACCATAGATACGATACTGATGATAATACTGATTGCCGGGAATAGGGAGAATAAAAATACAGCTAAAGCTTGAGTAGCTATGACAAATAATATTGTTGTTAGGTTCAAGGGGGTGAATCCGCAAGAAAAAGGAATTTGCATAACACCGAACATGATATAATTAGAAAATATTCCTATAATGATAAACAGGATGGTGTAGGGTAATAATTTCCCGGTTATGGCTGTAAATATATTCATATCGGCGCATTTTAACCATTCGTCTGCCGTACGGAATTTAATCTCGCTTCCTATTGTATATACGGTTACTAACAGAATGATAACTTGAAATAGAATAAAGAAAAAGGGATTACTTAGATATACCGAATAATCCAGATCGGGATTGTAAAGAGGGTGGCCTTGTTCATTGACTGGAACAAGAAAGTCTTCGATTTGATTTTCACTGATTCCTAACGCTGTTGCTTCATTTATAATGGGCGTTATAGCTAACGGTTGCAGTACGGTTTCAAAAGCTCCTTGTATTTCACTACCTACGCTTAACAGAGCATAGTGGTAGTAATAGGAGAGTGTTGTGGTTTTACCCGAAAGAACATTCTCTTCAAAATTTTCAGGAATAACTAAATATCCGTAAATTTTTTTTTGTTGAGTTGCTGTCCGTGCAGAAATATCGTCAGTGTAATGAGCGATTACGTTAAAGGTTGGTACTGTTTCGATTGTTCTGGAAATGTTTCTTGAAGTCGCTGTTTGATCCAAATCGACGATTCCGATAGGGAGGTTTTCCATTTGTCCCGATCCAAATATCGTTGCCATAAAAAAGACGCAAAATAGAGGCAATACGATACATACTCCGAAATATAATCTCCGAGATGTCATACGTGCTATTTCCCTTTCGAATACAGAGAAAAAAGATCCTTTTTCAGAACGGGTACTCATTCTATTGTTCATTAAGGTTTACCAATACCGACATACCTGGGCGCAAATCCTCGACCGGAGAAGTAGGTAGGGCATGCAATTCGAAGGTTCTCAGATCATAACTTCCGGTCTGCTTAGTAGATCTCCATGTTGCATAACTACCCAAGGGACTGATATAATTTGTTTTAAATATTATTTCTTTCTTATTCAAAGCGGGAACATTGCCTTTGAATGTTTTTCCTATCTTGAAGTAAGGAAGGAAATCTTCTCTTACATTCAGTACGACATGGGCGTCATCCAGTACTACAAGACTCATGATAGGCGTACCTGCACCGACTAATTCACCACGTTTGGGATAGATAGAGGCTATTTGTCCCGATTCGGGAGCTGTAAGTTTGGCATCCTGCAATAGAGCCTCGACTTCATTGACTGTTCCTTTTGCTGCGTTGACCAATGACCGGGCACTTTCTTTATCTTGTTTTTGAGCCCCGTTCAAAGCCATCAAATATTGCTGGTATGCAGCTTTTTCATTAGCTATCGCAGCCTTATAGATCGCCTCGACTTCATCTTTTCTTTGTGAAGTTACGACACTGTCTTTATATAATGTTAGAATACGGTCGTAAGTCGTTTTTGCCAATTGCAGATCCGATTTAGCCTTGCTCCATATTTGGAACATCGTTTCGATAATTTGGCTGCGAGTACCTTCATCAATTTTTTGGTTCTGATATTTCGCGACGTTTTCCAATGCATTTACCTGTTCATATTTTGCTCGAGCTTCAGGGCTATTGATAATTACCAAAGTATCACCGGCAGAGACGTTTTGACCTTCTTTGACTAAGAATGTATCGATCCGTCCCGGTAATTTCCCGGATATACGTATTTCGGTAGCCTCTATTTGTCCTTGCAGAATTGTCGGTTTATTCCCGAGTAATATCATTCCTAAGAAAGAGATGAGAGCGACGATTATTAAAACAGATATGAAAGCCGTTATCAGATATTTTTTTGTTCTGTCCATAGTTATGTATAATTAATATAATAGGTCATAGAAAAGGTTCGTTTATCCCCTCTTTGCAGTATTGATGGAATGTGTCGGGAATACCACATGCCGATAATAGATTTATCAAGGCAACATCATATTGATAATAAGCAAGTAAAGAGGCTATTTGTACTTTTGACAACATTACTTCGGCATCTATTACTTCTGTTGAGGTAGCCATACCTTCTGTAAAAGATTTTTTACGTATGCGAACTAATTCCTTACTCATTTCTATAGTCGTGTTTAGAGCCGAAACATTATTCAACGCATTTTGTATCTGGCTGTAAAATTTTTCCAGAACTACATTTAAGTCATCAATAGCTTTATCCTTTCCCAATGCCAATGTTTGTTTGGTGATTTTGGCTTGTCTAATTTTTTTCTCTCTATCCAGTCCATCGAAAATGTTCCATGAAAATCCTACGCCGATCATGCTGCGGGGAAGTAGGTTCTTTTCGATACCGTGTGCATATAGAGTTTGTTTACCGAATAAGGCGATATTTGGAATGTAACCCGTACGTCCGATTTTCAATTCATTGTTAGCGATGTTTTCTTGTAGTCGCATTTGGTTTATAAGATAGTTATTACTTTCTATCAAACTTTTGAAATAGAGAACTGTCGGTAGAGAATCATTGATGAAAAGGGGAGAGATAGGACGAATATTACCATCCGTTTCCATTTTGATCAATGTCTTTAGTGCGTTTTGGGCGACATCTAAATCTTTCTTTGCAGATTCTAATTCTCGTTTAGCTTCATCCATATTTACTTGTACAAACAATCTCTCAGCTTTATTTATCATTCCGTTTGCTTCAAGTTTTAATGCATTCTGATAATGTTTTTTCAAAGATTGAAATGTCTGCTCTCTTACCTCGACGACTTTTTGTCCTAATCGTACTCCGAAATAACTTTCGACAAGAGCTATACGAGTATTAGCGCTGATCTGTTCTTTATTCACTTCAGCGATAGAAACCATTGCTTTTCCTATTTTTCCGGCATAAATACGTTTTCCACCGGTAAAGATAGGCCATGTAATATTGGCGTCGATAGTTGTCAGATCTTGTGGAGCAAGGGGAAAACTGAGAGAATAACTTCCTATTTTGTCTAAGATAGAAGATATAATCTGGTCATCCGGAATAATAGAATGAATAAAATCTTTTGCCGGATCGGTAAATTGGTTCAGTGATTCTTTCACTTCTATTTTATTTGCCATGTGTACGTATGCCCCTGTTGCATTGATTGCCGGATACCAGAAAGCATTCAGACGCTGGTGTTCGCTTCTTGCCCATTCAATTTCTTTATCTGCGATTTGAAGGCTCTGATTACCTTTGTCAAGTAGTTGTATAGACTCTTCAAAGCTGAGACTTATCTCTTGATTTTGTCCGAAGAGGATCGGTGATGAGATGAGAAGTAATATACTACATGATATAAAATACCTGAACATATACCTTTTTCGTTATAGATTTCTATTTTTCTATAAACGGGGAAGTCAGGAGGTTTGTTCGATAAAATAAAGAAGCGGCGGATAATTTTATCTAAAAAAAGAGTTAATGAATCTTTCAGACAATATATTTAGATATGATATGGATTATTATTTGTTAATAAAGAATGTGTATGTAAAAATAACTTTAAATATAACCCTTTCCCCTTGTCTAAGTATAGAAATACTCTTACATTTGTACCATATTTTTTCATGGTATTAAATTTAAGGTTAATAGAAGATTGGTTGTCGGGATGACAACCATTTTTTTATCCGTACTTTTTGCTATTATGGTCCTTCTCGAGGAAGGAAAAACATCCTTAGAAAGGAATCCTCAAATTTGGCACGAACAAAATTTAAACAGGCTCTTACTTGTAAAAACAAAATTTTTTCATCGTTTTATTTTGTGATTTTAGGATATATTACCGAAAAGTATTAAACGTAATGAGTTCTTGGTTTGTTTCTTTATATAAAGAGTTTGAAACTAAAATCGTAGAGAAGATGAAAAAGATTGTTTTATTAGCAGCTGTAGCTGCAACGGTAGGAGTGACGTTGTATTTATCTTGTAATCAGAATGCCCGGTGTAATTTGAAAAGAAAAGTTCGTGAAGGACGTCGGTCTATTGATAGAAATATATCGAAAGCTTCACGTAGAATCGAGAAATCTGTAAATAAAGCGATTGATAATTTGACTGAAGCTCAAGAAAAACTTCAGCAGAAAACCGATGAGTTAAATTCGAAACTTCGGAAATCGATTGCTGAATAAAGTACGAAATGATATTTTTTAATTTGCAAACAGACTTTGTATTCGTTTTTAGTAGAGTGTTTAATGCTTTTAAACACTCTACTCTTTTATATCCCATTCTTTTGATTTATTCTTTTATCGTAGCATTGGTTACACGTTCGAGCAAAGCCGTTTTCTTATTCCAATGATAAGGTTCGTATTCTGTATTTTTTAGGATTTTATTATTCTTATAAAATTAATCTGTTAACAGATTTTGCATGAGAGACGACGTTTCAGTTTGAGTGTCTGGAAAGATTCCGAATTGGGTCATGTCATAGACTTTATGCTTGGCGTATAAATCGGTACAAAATAGGCAAATCAAAAATGTGAGCCAAAGGTTTACTTTCTTTTTCATGGTTTTACGAAGATAAATATTTTGTCGGTATTTTCGAATCGGAGTTTGACTAAATTTTGTGTTTGGAAAATTTGGAATAGAGAGATGATAGTATTGTTTAAGTTTTTAGAGGCATGAAAGATTCGATGGTTGTTAGATTTTTGGTAATTGAAAATTTAGACAATAAGAGGCTTACATACCGTAAGCCTTTTTGTTATCTATGAATTTTAAAATAATTATTTACTTATATCTTAATACTAATTTTCAATGTTATAATCATTCATGACGAATACATTAGAAATTGTTCCGGCTTCGATAGTTGCAGATTCTCCTTTTATAGATAAAAAAGCAAGTCCGATTATAGGTAAAAATGTAAAGTTTAAGCCTACTCCTAAGCCGATTGCTAAACCTTTTTTATTTTTTCCGGTTTCACTTGAACTCCCATTTAGTAATATTGTTTGTCCATCGACAGAAGTCGTAGATATGTATTTTAATTCTACGAATCCTCCACGACCACAGCCTCTTGCTTTTTCTTGTTTTATGGAAGTCTGGACAGGTGTTCCTCTTTTTATTAAAATTTCACCGTTCTTTCCTTTCACATCATTATCCACTATTGCTGAAATAGTTTCTTTTGAATTGCTTTTTACAGTAGAAAGCAGTCTTACTATAAACATAGTCCCTCTCTCGAGAGGTGTTGCTGCCAAAAAGTTCAAATTCAACATTGAGAACACTAATACTATACTCAAAATCTTCTTAATCATGATACTAAATTTTAATAATTAATATTTTTGTGACCGAATCTTGTTGAATTTATGATTTACCTATTATCATATTTCTGCCTGTTTCCTTTTTTCTGTATGGCGCGTACGCTATATTTTTTATTAACTGTGTAAGGTTTAAACAGACTTAACATTTTTACAAATATAGGGATATTTATGAATAATGTCAAATGTGCAACACGAAATCTATTTATGACAATTTAATCTATTATTTACGGTATACTTTTTAAAGAATTGATATATTTATTACTCTTATCAAAGAATTGTAAAATGTATTTGTACTAAATGATTTATAATAGTTATGATTAGACGGGTAGAACTTCGGGACAGTAAGACTATTGCAGATATTTATAATGAATATGTCATACATAGTGTAGCTACTTTTGAGACAAAACCTTTAAAAGAGGGAGAAATGCGTTCTCGTATAATCGAAATTTTTAAGAATTTTCCTTATTGGGTTTATGAGATAGACGATAGAGTCGTGGGATATTGTTATGCTCATCCGTGGAAACAACGGGCTGCATATAAATATACGCTTGAAACTACAGTTTATGTATCTCCCGATTATGTGGGAAAAGGTATCGGGAAGGCACTGATGCGAAAATTGATTGAAGAATGTCGGAAAAGTGGCTATCATGCGTTGATTGCCTGTATTACATCGGGTAATGAAGTTAGTGATTCTTTACATTTGAAACTTGGGTTTAAGCAGGTTTCTTTTTTTGAGCAGGTAGGGTTGAAATTCGGCCGGTGGCTGGATGTTGCAGACTATCAACTATTGTTGATTTAGGTGGTTTTTTAGAATTTATAAAAGAAAAGCCGGTTGTTAATCAAAATAACCGGCTTTTCCCATAGTTAAGGTTAAAGATTCTACTTGATATGTATGAATGAGCTGTTTTCTTGAATTTTCTCTGAGTTTGTATTCAGACTTTTCTCTTTGTCATATTTGAGATTGTACGTTTTCTCTCCTCCGAATGTATTGACTTTTATTTTTAGGCCCGACAAGTTGCTTTCCTGAGGAGCTAAATCTTTCAGCCTGAACGAGGCAACCCCCCACAATCTTCTGTCTATTTTCGGATCGTCTTCCATGTTATGACGGAATTCCAGTTGCATGTAATTATCTTTGTCGGGATTGTTCGAAAGAGAAAAATCTCGCACAACGTTTACCATGTGTTTTTTCTCTCCTGCACCTTGCATTTCAAATTGTATGGTTAAGTATTCATCGCTCGTCCACATGTCGATGATATTTACAGGATCGTTGCCGATACTGTCGGCGGTTTCTGGTGTAATGGGGATGATATTTTTAACCAGAACAGTGTCTATATCGTTAATAGCGACATAATAATCATATCCCATATAATTTTCTTGTAATAGAGAAAAATTGATGATTACGCGTCGCCCGTCTTCTAAGAAAAAAGAGGGTATCGAAGTATTGGAGGGTAACATGGTCTTTTTACTGTCCAATTGCAGATAGGGAGATTCACCTTCTTTTACAACCATGTCTCCGATAGCATATGCATACGAGTTGTAGTAATAGACATCATCGTCATCATCTTTACAAGATTGCAGAATAACCGATGAGAGCAGCATTATTAAACCTGTCAGAAAAATCGATTTTTTTTTCATAAGTCATTCCTTTTTTAATTTATTGTTTTTTATTCAGTTTATCTCTTTTGTAATGTAAATGGTAATTTGGAGGAAATACTGCATCGAAAAATGTTAAAGAGTTAAAAAGATATTTTCTCTTTTATCCGGTGCAGTATTTTTACATTTTCTGCATTTATAAATTAAAGTGTGATTTAAAAACAAGAATGAGGGAGGAAGAACTGGTTGAGCATTGTAAGCAAAAAGATAAATCTGCACAAAAACAATTGTATGAGTTGTATGCAGGTGTTTTGTTTGCTCTTTGTATTCGTTATTCCGGAAACAGGGAGGCTGCTGAAGACATTTTGCATGATGGTTTCCTCCGGATATTTACATCTTTCGACAAGTTCGATTATAGAGGAGAAGGTTCTTTAAAAGCTTGGCTGAGTCGTATAATGGTCAATACGGCATTAGAGTATATCCGTAAGGATGGGGAAATGAATCGTGTATTGACTTTAAATGAAGTCCCGGATATTATTGATCCAGAGAGCGAAGATGAGGATTTGGAGAAGATTCCTCAGACTGTACTGATGAAATTTGTATCGGAATTGCCGTCCGGATATCGGACGGTGTTCAATTTATATACTTTCGAAGAAAAATCTCATAAAGAAATAGCTGCTTTATTGGGAATCAATGAAAAAAGCTCCTCTTCACAGCTTTTCCGGGCTAGAGCTATGTTGGCGAAGAGAATAAAAATGTATTTAACGAAAGCGAGCGTATGAAACAAAAAGATGATAAGTGGACTATAAGATTCCGCAAACGGATGGAAGGATATGTTGAATTGCCGCCTTCTGACGTTTGGGAAAGATTAGACGAGGAATTGTCTTTTAATAGTAGGCAACGGCATCGTTTCCCCAGAATTGCTGTGGCGGCAGTTATTTTGCTATTTATATCGGTCGGTTTGTATTTTCTTACTTATACTTCTGATAATGACGGAATCATTACAGCAGATGCTCCTTCTCGTATTTTCGAACATCATAAGGTCGATAAGCCTTTTCGGAAAACAATTGTAACCGATAGTAATAAAATAATCACACATGCTCCGATTTATGTTAGGACAGTAGAAAAGAAAACGGGAAACAATGTTTTGGGGGAAGAAAATATAGCTGTTGCACAATTGATCGATACGATTCAAGCCCCTTCACAAGAGAAAGTTGAAGACCTGTCAGAACAAAAAAATACATTACAAGAAAAAAAAGAACATTTTACGAATGGCTCTTCTGTTGGCAAAGATTTTGAAATTAGACAGTTGCCTAAGAAAAGCAAAGGTTGGTCAATAGGCGTTTCGGTCGGGAATAATATGATTGCTTCTGCAGAGAATCATTATGGGTTTAGTAATCTTGATCGTTCAGGAATAATGCCTCGGAGTATGAATATGTTACAGACTGGAGAGAACGAGACGTCCGAAGACCAGAAAATTACGGCAGCCTATCAACAGATTATGCTGAAAAATATTAATTTGGAGACTACAACTGATATTAAACACCATTTTCCTGTTACGTTTGGTATTTCATTGCGTAAAGATCTTTCAAATAGTTTTTCTATAGAGACCGGGCTGACATATACTTTATTATCTTCAGATTTAAAGGCCGGAAATGATATATACTATTCTCAGGAACAGAGACTTCATTATTTAGGTATACCTTTAAAGGCTGGTTGGTATTTTGTAAAAAAGAAGAGAGTCTCTTTATATTTATCTGCCGGAGGAGTAGTGGAAAAGTGTGTCAAATCTCAATTGAAAACTCATTATGAAATGCAAAATGACTTATCTTTTATTGGAGATGACCATTTGGATGTGAAAAAACTGCAGTGGTCTGTTCTTGCGTCGCTTGGTGCTCAATTTAATATAACCGATCATTTCGGAATTTATGCTGAGCCGGGGGCGATATATTATTTTGATGACGGAACAGATGTCTCGACAATTCGAAAAGAGAAACCTTTTAATATCAATTTACAAATAGGATTGAGGTTCGGATTCTGATATTGTTGTCGTTTTAATTCGTGCCGTATTTTGGGAAATAGAGTTTATCTAAAGTTTAATGATTGGGTTAAGTAAAAAGAAAACCGTTATTCTTTGAGTTTAGAACAACGGTTTTCTTTATTAGGTTAAAAGATTTATTGTTTCAATTTCGTTGCTATGGCTTTTGCCAACTCTTGACATTGGGCTATCTTTTCAGACGTAATACCTTGTTTCATTTCTACCGGATTTCCGGTTACGTCCCATTTCATTCTCTCTGCAAAAGAAGAGAGTCGTTTCACTGCAGCCCCGGCCCATGAGAATGAACCGAAATATCCGAATACTCGATTTTTCATATCCCGACTTTCCAATTTTGAAACCAATGATTCGATATTGGGAAATAACTCATTGGTATATGTCGGACTTCCGATAATTAGTCCTTTATATTTAAATATATCACGTAAGATATATGACATATCCGATTTTGACACATTGTGCATAACGATATTTTTAATACCTTGAGCAGCTAATTCTCTGGCGATAACTTCTGCCATTTTTTCGGTATTACCGTACATGCTTCCGTATGCGATTACAACACCCTCTTCTCCTTCATATAAGCTTAGTTTATTATATATACTTATGACTTTCTGTATTTCTTCTTTCCATATCGGACCGTGAGTAGAACAGATTATCTGTATGTCTATTCCTGAAAGTTTTGCAAGAGCTTTTTGTACTGGAGCTCCGTATTTACCTACTATATTGGAATAATACCGGAACATTTCATCCCAATATTTTTCGGTATTCATTTGATAGTCTATGATTCCGCCGTCCAATGTTCCGAAACATCCGAATGCATCTCCGGAAAAAAGAATTTTATCATCTTCACAATAAGTCATCATGGTTTCAGGCCAGTGTACCATGGGAGTCATGTAAAAAGTAAGTACTTTTTCACCTAAAGGTAACCGGTCACCGTCTTTTACTTCGTGGAATTTGTCGAAAATCCCGTAAAATCCTTCAATCATTCCGATTGTCTTGCTGTTCCCGATAATTTTAATATCCGGATATACACGACAAAGATCGTTTATTGAAGCCGAATGATCCGGCTCCATATGATTTACGACCAAATAGTCTATAGGACGTTCTCCCAAGATGTTTTTTATTTTTTCAAAAAACAGATCAGTATAACAATGATCTACGGTGTCGATCAGAACAACACTTTTATCAACGATCAAGTATGAGTTATAAGAAACCCCGAGAGGCAATGGCCATAATCCTTCGAATAAATGTTTTGTACGGTCATTTACTCCTACATAATGGATATTTCTACTGATTTCTGTAATAGTTGACATATTATTTTCTCTTTATTTATTTTTCGGTTACAAAGTTATAAAAATGTATCTTTTCAAGAAAAGAGAAAACTGTTTTTCGTAAAATCGTAAAATGATCTGACAATATTTTCTTATTGGAAAATTCAGGTAAATTCTTAGATATTTATGATTTGTCTTTTACGAAAAAAACAGACAATGCTGCTATCAGTAAAAATATTCCGGCTGTCGATAGGGCATATATGGCTTCTCTGTTATAAATATGTTCGACGATAAAGCCATTGAAAATCCCGTTTATAATTTGAGGAATTGTAATGAAGAAATTGAAAATACCCATATACACTCCCATTTTGGAGGCCGGGATGGCTCCGGCCAATATAGCATAAGGCATAGCCAAAATACTGGACCAAGCAATACCGATACCGATCATTGACCAGACAAGCATGTGTGCATCGGTAAATATTTCGAAAGACAAAAGCCCCAACCCTCCACATACCAAAGCCAAAGCGTGAGTTCCGCGTCTTCCTATATATTTTGCTATTACGGGAAGAAATAATGCAAAAACCATTGCTACCGCATTATAAATACCGAAAAGCACTCCGACCCAGTTGCCTGCCTCTTGAAAAGCGTTACTTGACGGGTCTGTCGTTCCAAAAAAGCGGTCGGCGACAGCCGGAGTTGTATATACCCACATAGAAAATAACCCGAACCAAGAGAAAAATTGTACTATGCCCAATTGAGCCATTGTTTTAGGCATGTGTATAATGTCTTGAAATATATTGAAAAATCCTTTCTTTTCAGCAGTTTCCGTTGTATTTTCATGATTAAATCGGGTATGAATTTCCGGAGGATATTCCTGTGTATGGAAAATTGTCCATAGAACAGTTCCTAACAGTACGACAGCACCTATGTAAAATGAGAAAATTACATTATCTGGTACTTTTCCGGCCTCTGCTGTTCCTGATATTCCTAACCAGTTTGCAAGAATATAAGGAAACCATGACGCAACGACAGCTCCGACACCTATTAAAAATGTCTGAATTGAGAATCCGAGTGTACGTTGTTCAGAAGGCAGTAGATCTGCCACTAAAGCCCTGAACGGTTCCATCGCTACGTTGATAGAAGCATCCATAATCATTAGCATACCCGCACCGATAAACATCGGAGGAATGAGACCGGATAAAGATCCTGAATTTGGCATGAAAACAAGAGCTACAGATGTTAGGATTGCTCCGGCTAAAAAGTAAGGTTTTCTTCTCCCTAATCGAGTCCACGTACGATCAGAATAATAACCTATAATCGGTTGTATAATCATTCCGGTCAGCGGGGCTGCTAACCAAAACCAAGAAAGATGTTCTACATTAGCCCCGAATGTTTGTAAAATACGACTCGCATTTGCATTTTGTAAAGCAAATCCGAATTGTATTCCTAAAAATCCGAAACTCATGTTCCATATCTGAGGCAAACTTAATCGAGGATGTTTCATGAATCTATGTTTATCCGGTGAAAAATCTTTATTTTAAACAAATATCTTCGATTAAAGTTTGTTGTATAATGGCGCGTATGATGAGAAAGAGGAGGATATAATTCGATTGGTGCGTACCAAGCGGTATTTTTATAAATCATAAAATACCCTGTCGAAACCATTATGGCATCGGCAGGGCATGATATCTGATGAGAAAGATAAAATTCGTATTAATCGATAAAACGTTTAATTATGTTTCCATACTCATCGATTCTTCGATCTCTTAAGAAAGGCCACCAGCGGCGAACATTTTCTGATCGGTTCAGGTCTATTTCGACAATGAGATTCTCTTCTTGACTGTCGGATGCCTGAGCTAAGAACTCGCCTTGTGGTCCGGCGACGAAACTGCTTCCCCAGAACCGGATACCTCCGGTTTGACCTGATGGATCTGGCTCATAGCCTGTACGATTTACAGAAACAACAGGTAGTCCATTGGCTACCGCATGTCCTCGCTGCGATATGATCCATGCATCTCGCTGTCGATTTTTTTCATCTTCAGTATCACTGCTTTCCCAACCGATTGCAGTCGGATAGATAAGAATATCTGCTCCTTTTAGCGCCATAAGGCGGGCAGCTTCTGGATACCATTGATCCCAGCAAACCAATACTCCGAGATTTCCTATTGATGTCTGTATCGGCTCAAAACCGAGATCTCCCGGAGTGAAATAGAATTTTTCATAATATGCCGGGTCGTCGGGAATATGCATTTTTCTGTATTTTCCGGCAATATTCCCGTCTGTGTCGAATACGACTGCCGTATTGTGATATAATCCAGGAGTCCTTTTTTCAAATAAAGATGTGACCAGTACGATTTCAAGTGATCGTGCTATATCTCCGAAAAAACGGGTAGATGGGCCAGGAATGCTTTCGGCAAGGTCGAATAATCGAGTATCTTCTGTTTGACAAAAATAAAGGCTGTTATGCAATTCTTGTAATACAACGAGTTGAGCTCCTTTTGAAGCACAATCTTCTATATTGGCCTTTAACTGTTGCATATTTGCATGTATGTCATTTGTGTTGGACTGTTGAATAAGTCCGACTTTTATTTTTTTCTCCATAATACGCTTTTATTATTTTATTACGTTTTTCGGGTATTGCATGGTTACACAATGTAAAGATCCGTGCTGCTTGATTAAAGCACGGCAGTCTATCCCGATAATTTGACGTTCAGGAAAAGCTGTTGTCAATATTTCAGCAGTCCGGCTGTCATTTATCGGCTGGTTATAAGTTGGGTATAGAACAGCACCGTTTATGATTAAAAAATTAGCATACGTAGCAGGCAGCCTTTCATTGTCGAATACGATTTCATCAGCCATAGGTAAGGGCAAGAGTCTGAAAGGTCTGTTGTCTTGTGTCCGAAAGCTTTGCAGTTGTGACTCCATATCTTTTAGTGCTTTATAATGATGGTCTTTCGGATCATTGCATTGTATATAAGCAATTGTATCATTCGGGCAAAATCGAGCTAATGTATCGATATGGCTGTAGGGATTGTCTCCTTTTTAAAAAACAATTCAACGGTTATCGATATGGCTGTCGGTATCGTCTCCTTCTAAAAAGCCATGGTCTAACCACAAGATTCGGGATATTCCCAAATTTTCTTTCAAATATTGTTCTATCTGATCTTTGTTCCATGCTCCGTTGCGGTTAGGAGATAACAAGCATTCGCTTGTAGTGAGCAAAGTTCCTTTTCCGTCCGATTCGATAGATCCTCCTTCGATAACGAAATTCAGACAATTTATATATTGGGCATTAAATAATTGGGACTGAAAAATTTTCCCGGTAATAAGATTGTCTTTATTAGCTGCGAATTTCAATCCCCAACCGTTGAATTTAAAGTCGATAATTCCTGCATTGTCGTTTTTATCCAGAATAGAAATTCCTCCATGATCTCGAGCCCAAGTATCGTTTGTTTCACATTCGAAAAAACGAATATTATCTGTATTTATTTTTTTGCAAATTTGTTTCTTTACATTTTCAACATCGGGTGCGACGATCAGAAGTTTTTCTCTTTTAGAAATTTCTTTAGCGATTTCTATAAAACAAGATTGGACTTCTTTTAACATATGTGCCCAATCTGTTCCCGCATGAGGCCATGTCAGTTGCACCCCCGATTGTTCTTCCCATTCGGCAGGTAGATAGAAATTTTGCTTCACTTTGTTTCTGTTTCTTTAGGTTTTCTGTCAAAAAAAGGATTTTTAGAAGATGCACTGATCGGGATACCGATAATTTGATGGCATCCTTTCATCCAACCGATTCGCTGAGCAGCCCATCCGGCAGAAAACATTACTCTGCTGTCTACTCTTAGGTCGGATGCTTTTGAGCAAGCTGATCCGATAGCGATACCTACGTCTATAGAATTAATGGCACATGGTGTGTTTTGTGGTTTTTCCGCACATGTGGGAAAGCCGCAATACCCGCAATTTAGAGCCTGTTTTTGTTCTTTTGTTCCGATAAGTATCAAGGCATCGGCTGAAAGAATATTTTCCGAATCACGCATTAAAAACTTCAGACCGGTTTCTTCTGAAAGTTTTTTCATTTCTTGAGAAAGTATTTCTATTTCCCGTTCGGTAATCGTTATAATCTCGAGAATATCTATACCTTTTCCTTTAGGGGCGGTACGGGCAGCTGTCATTATCTGCTTGGCCGCATCCAGCATGTAAGATTGTCTCGATATCCTTTCGTCAATAATCATAATACTTTTATAGTTTTTAAGTATCGACAAAGGTAATGAAACTCTTTTGTAAAATGTAATTTTTATTTTTGCTTTTTCAAATACAAAACAAAATGAAATTCTCATTTGTTTTTAGACAGGCTCTTAGTTTTAATTGAAATAAAACAAAAAATTGAGATTATTGTTTTATACAAAAGACTAAAACTATATATGGTGAAATTGTGTTATTTGTGATAGAGATTTTCGAAAAAAAATTTTATATTTGAGAATCTTATGATACGGTTAACAAATTGAGAAATTGCTTAAACTCTTGTATTATGGATGGAGATATTGAAGAATTATTTGAAAGTTTGATTAAAAAATATCGTGAACAAGACGCCGCTTTTGATGAATTGAAATTGATGATGGATGAAGATGAAGAGTTAAAAAAATCATACGAAGAATGGTGTGCTGCTATGGGATGTTCCGAGAAAAAAGGTTTTGGAGTATTTTATCAAGAATATATAGAGGGTGATGATTCTATATGGGATAGTATATTCCCGAATAAAGAAGAATATGATGGATATGATAGCTGATTTAGACTATTGACCGATTAGGTCGGATAAATAAAGGCTGTATATTATCTTAATTATTATAGTAAAATCTATATAATTATTAATATACAGCTTTTGTGTAATAAAATAAATGAGAAGTGTGCTATTTTTGCATACGAAACTATGAAAAATCAAAATACTATGAAACGTAATTGGTGCATTCTTATCTTTTTATTTGGATTTAATCTCATTTGTTTTTCTCAAATTAGAAATGAAGTTTTGTTAAAGGAGGGATGGAAATTTACCCGAGACGATAATCCGGAGTTTGTCGATCCTGATTTTGACGATCGTGCATGGCAGCCTGTAGTCGTTCCTCATGATTGGGCTATATACGGTCCGTTCAGCTCTCAAAATGATAAGCAAAATGTAGCGATTACACAAGATGGGCAAAAGGAAGCGCTAGAACATGCCGGTAGGACTGGAGGTTTACCTTTTGTCGGAGTAGGCTGGTATAGAATCGAATTTGAACTTCCCGATTTCGCTCCAGATAGACAGTCTTTTATTTTATTCGATGGTGCAATGAGTCAGGCGAATGTTTATATTAATGGACAGAAAGTCGGAGAGTGGCCTAACGGCTACAATTCGTTTTATTTCAATATTTCTCCCTATTTGGTTTCAGGCAAGAAAAATGTATTGGCCGTTCGTTTAGAGAATTTACCGGAATCGTCCCGTTGGTATCCTGGGGCAGGGTTGTATCGGAATGTTCATATTATAACAACGTCAGATGCATACATTCCGATTTGGGGTACTTATATAACTACTCCGGTTATTCATAAAGATTTTGCAAAAGTTAATATCCGTACAAAAGTCTGTTTGCCGGAAAATGCCGATCCAGGACTTTATACGATAGAAACAGTTATCTTTGATTCGTCGCATAAGGAAATACAAAAAACTAAAACTTCACTTACCTCTTTACTGTATGGAGATATTTCACAGGAAATAGTTGTTAAGAATCCTGTTTTGTGGTCTCCTGATCAGCCGGTTTTATATACTGCTAAAACGTTTTTATATGAAGGAACTACATTGAAAGACCAGTATAGTACTCCATTCGGAATTCGTTCGATAGAAATAATTCCGGAGAAAGGATTTTTTCTAAATGGAGAAAAAATTGTTTTTAAAGGAGTCTGCAATCATCATGATTTAGGTCCATTGGGAGCAGCGGTGAATGATGCTGCCATTCGTCGTCAAATACGACTGTTAAAAGATATGGGGTGTAATGCAATAAGAACTTCTCATAACATGCCGGCTCCAGAGTTGGTAAAAGCTTGTGATGAAATGGGTATGATGCTTATGGTAGAGAGCTTTGACGAGTGGAATACTCCTAAGTGTAAAAACGGGTATAATCTTTTTTTTGATGAATGGGCGGAAAAAGATCTGGTAAATCTGATATGGAATTATCGTAATAATCCGAGTGTCGTTATGTGGTGCATCGGAAATGAAGTTCCTAATCAATGGACTGAAGGTGATTGTAAAATTGCTAAACGATTGCAGGATATTTGCCATCGTGAAGATCCGTCTCGTCCGGTAACTCAGGGTATGGATGCTCCTGATGTAGTAGTAAATAATAATTTTGCTGCAGTAATGGATGTTGCCGGATTTAATTATCGTCCTTTCCGCTATCAGGTTAATTATAAAAAATTGCCTCAGGGAATTATTTTAGGAAGCGAAACGGCTTCAACTGTCAGTTCTCGAGGTGTGTATAAATTCCCAGTAGAGCGAAAGGCGATGCAGCGCTATGAAGACCATCAAAGTTCGTCTTATGATGTAGAGCATTGCGGTTGGTCTAACCTTCCGGAAGATGACTTTATACAACATGAAGATCTTCCTTATTGTATAGGAGAATTCGTTTGGACAGGTTTCGATTATTTGGGAGAACCGACTCCTTATTATACAGATTGGCCTAGCCATAGTTCTCTTTTCGGAATTATAGATTTGGCAGGTATTCCCAAAGACCGTTTTTATCTTTATCGGAGTCATTGGAATAGGGAAGAAGAGACTTTACATATATTGCCTCATTGGACGTGGAAAGGACGTGAGGGAGAAATCACGCCGGTATTTGTATATACTAATTATCCTTCGGCCGAATTATTCATTAATGGAAAGAGTCAGGGGAAAAGAACAAAAGACCTGAGTATCGGCATAGACAGTACTTATACAGATGCCGCTCAAAAAAGTTTCGAACGGCAGAAACGATATCGGTTAATGTGGATGGATACTCGTTATGAACCGGGAACGGTTAAAGTAGTTGCTTATGATAATGAAGGAAAAGCTGTTGCCGAAAAAGAAGTACATACGGCAGGGAAACCACACCATTTAGTGCTAACGGCAGATCGAGATCGTTTGGCGGCAGATGGAGAAGATCTATCTTTTATTAATGTAAAGGTTGTAGATAAAGATGGAAACTTATGTCCGGATGCTACGTCAAAAATTAAATTCAAGGTAAAAGGTGCTGGCGTTTTCCGTGCTGCGGCAAACGGTAATCCGGCAAGTCTCGAGTCATTTCAGAAACCAGAGATGAAACTTTTCAGCGGTCAGTTGACTGCAATTGTGCAAACAATATCGAAGGCCGGTACAATTATTTTTGAAGCATCATCACCCGGAATAAAAAGCGCGTCTATTAAGTTGATAAGCGAATAAAACTATAAATATTGAGAAGAAAAGTCTGGCTGAATAAAGTCAGACTTTTTTATGCTGGATATTATTATAATATTTTTTTTCTTATCTATTTCTAAACATTCGCCTTGTTAAACCGTTAAATATAGATCGGGAATTTAGAAACTGCGGTTAGATTATGAGTTTAAAAGAACAATATTTTAAGTATTCGATTATTATACTGATTCTGGGTTTGGGCATTGTTATTTTTTTCGAACTTATTCCTTTTTTAGGTGGTTTGTTAGGAGCATGCACTATATATACATTGATTAGAAATCAGATGAAACATCTTGTTGAAAAAAGAAAGATAAAACGTTCTATTGCCGCATTTCTTTTAATCATGGAAACCGTACTTTGTTTTTTGATCCCGATCTCTCTCGTTGTTTGGTTTTTGATAATGAAAGTGCAGCATATCAATCTCGATCCTCAGGTGGTACTTGCACCGGTAGAACAAATATCCGTATTGATAAAGCAAAAGATAGGTTATGATATTTTGAATACAGATAATTTAAAATCTGTAATATCATGGGCTCCTCAAGTCGGTCAGATGTTAATGGGAGGAATTACAAGTTTGGCACTGAATATTTTTGTTTTGATTTTTGTCCTTTATTTCATGTTATTGGGAAATGACAAAATGGAAAATTATATAATGGATATACTCCCTTTTACAGAAAAGAATAAATTGACAATTTTGCATGATGTAAATATGGTAGTAAAATCCAATGCCATAGGTATTCCTTTATTAGCTGTGATACAGGGAGCAGTAGCCATGTTGGGATATTATATATTCAATGTTCCCGACTTATTATTGTGGGGAATATTGACATGCTTTGCGACAGTGATTCCTATCATCGGTACGGCATTGATTTGGGTACCTTTAGTTATTTATTTTGCCATTATAGGAGATTGGTGGGATGCCGTAGGGTTATTGATTTATGCAGCACTTATTATTACACATGTCGATAATCTGATACGTTTTGTTATTCAGAAAAAAATGGCAGATATACATCCGTTGATAACAATATTCGGAGTTATTATAGGTCTTCCGTTATTTGGCTTTATGGGAGTTATTTTCGGTCCGCTATTGTTATCTATATTCCTCCTTTGTGCCGATATTTTTAAGCGTGAATATTTAGAGAATAACAATTCTTCTTCGAGAACACATATAAAGAGATTATAGACAAATCGTCCAGATGATTAAGAATTGGAAAAGAGAGGGCCTTTTGTTTCTATTTTTAAGTCTCTTTTCAGTCTGTTTATCCGTCTTTATTTGTCGGATGAACGATATTGGATATCGCAGCGGCCGATCCTATAACTCATTTGTAAGCAGTTTTACGAGTTTTTTTCAAAAAATCTGTGTTGCCATTCCGAGCCTTTGAGGATTTAGAGAATACCGTTCGTAAGTCTTCTATATATATGATCTGTTATTCTTTAATACTCGGATATACAAGATTTTTTTCTTCTATAATATCCAGAACCTCTTTCAAATATTTATCTGCTTCATATTTGGCCATCGGAAGATCGTGTAACAAGTAATTTCCACAATCTTGAGGTGCAGCTCCCGGAATTTTGCCTTCGAAGTCTCGTATAAACCGGAATGTTTCACGCATAAGTTCGACAATATCTTTTGATTCTAAATCTCCTTGTACCAAAAAATAATTTCCAGTACAGCATCCCATGGGTCCCCAAAATACGATTTTCTCTCCCCATATATTGTGGTTTCTTAAATAAGTTGCAGCCAGATGCTCGATTGTGTGTAAAGCTCCATATCCGAGTGCCGGTTCACGGTTCGGTTCTTTCATTCGTATATCGAATGTAGTTATCGTGTGATTTCCTATATAGTCTTTTCGTGAAACATAAATGCCGCGTAATAAATGGATATGATCTATTGTAAAGCTGGGTATTTTTTTCATAATTGTTTTTATAATATATCGATTAATTGTTTTATTATTTCGAATGATTTTTGAGGAGCTTCTTCCCAAAAGCGATTGTATTGAGTCGTATGGTCTTCTATTCCGGGAGTATCGCTGATGATGCGGAAACTCAAGAACGGTATTTTATTCATGTAACAAACATGTGCAATAGAAGCTGATTCCATATCTACAGCAAGACCGTTTGGAAAAGTAGCTTTTATTTTGTCTAATTCTTTACGGTTGGTAATAAATTGATCCCCGCTACATATTAGACCGCTGTATATTCGTGTTGACGTTTGTAGAGATAAGGCTTTTTCCAGCAGTTCGGGATCGGAATAGAAACGGGCGGGATATTCAGGAATTTGTCCAGGTTCGTTTTCTTCTCCGCACCATACATCGTGATAAACGATTTCTTTCCCGGTTACGATGTCAAAAACTTGGGTCGATATATCTATACCCCCGGCAACACCTGTATTCAATATACAGTCTGGATGATAATGATATATCATATTCAGAGTTCTTGTCGCAGAGCAGACTTTGCCTATGCCGCTTTGTGTTAAAATGAGAGTATGATTTCCACGTTTTCCTATATAAAAAATTGCTCCTTCGTTCGATTCTTCCCGACAGTCGGTAAGCAAATCTTTTATACATGCTAATTCCGATAGCATGGCAACTATAATTCCTATTGTCATTTTTATTTTTATTTATCGGCAAATATACGATTTGTATGGGATAATATAAAATTGAAAGCGTGTCTCTCCCTAATAAATAAGATAAACACGCTTTTTATTGTCAATATTTATTGATCATTTCAACTGATCCGCAACTTTTCTACCGGCCTCCAATGCCTTAAGATTCATTTCTACTATATGCTCTCCCTTACGTCCGAATATGTCCCGTATTCCGGTTTCTATTTGTTCGTAGGGGATACCTAAAAATGGAGAAGCTGCACCTAACATGACTATATTGGCTGTTCTGGGCGAACCGCTTTCTTTTGCAATCGTATCTACGTCTAAAATGATTTTATGGGGCATTTTATTAATTTCTTTTATGACATCTTCCGGTTTTGGATAGTTCGGGATATTGATGAACGGTGTTGAATTAGTTACAATCCAACCGTCTTTGGCAAGATACGGAAGATAACGTAAAGCCTCCATCGGTTCGAGAGAAATGATGAGATCTGCTTTCCCTAAAGGAATGAGGTCTGATGCTATGGGTTTATCCGAAATACGTAAATTAGATTGTACGTCGCCTCCTCGTTGACTCATGCCGTGAACTTCAGCTTGTTTCATATATAGTCCGTTATGTATAGCGGCTTCACCGATTACTGCAGCGATAGATAGAATACCTTGACCGCCTACACCCGAAAGAATTATATCTGTTTTCATATTTGTCGGATTTTATTTTTGACGTTTTTTTCTACTTAAAGTCTGGATACATTCTCGACGAGGAATTAATACCGAAACACCCTTATATTCTATTTCTTCCCGTATAGTCCGTTCCATTTCTTCCATATTCTTTTTTAGAGGAATCAGTACGCGAATGTGTTCCGGAGCAACTCCTATACCTTTGCATATAGCCTCTATTTTCCCTGTTCCGGCAGAATCTTGTCCTCCGGTCATGGCAGTAGTTTCATTATCGGATATGACGATCGTGACGTTTGCATTTTCATTGACGCAGTCAAGTAATCCGGTAATTCCCGAATGCGTGAATGTCGAGTCCCCGATTACGGCAATAGCCGGAAATAATCCTCCGTCAGCGGCACCTTTAGCCATAGTGATGGATGCTCCCATATCTACACATGAATGTATAGCTCTGAAAGGCGGTAACGCTCCTAATGTATAACATCCTATATCGCTGAATATCCGGGCATTTTTATATGTTTTGGCTACATTATTGAGCGCTTCATACATGTCACGGTGTCCACATCCTTGACAAAGAGCTGGTGGACGCATGGCTACAATATTCGGTATTTCAAACTCTGCACCTGATTTCAGTCCTAAAGCTTTTGCTACACGATCGGGATTTAATTCTCCGTCACGATTCAGTGTTCCGTCAAGTTTCCCCTTTATTATTTTAGACGGAATAATACCTTTTATTTTTTCCTCAACGAATGCATACCCATCTTCCAAAACCAATATCTCATCACATGTGTCGAATAATTTTTGTAACATTTTCAACGGTAACGGATATTGAGATAGTTTGACAACCGGATAATCGCATCCCTCAGGGTAATTCTCCATTAAATAATTATAGGCTATACCGCAGGCGATGATTCCCATTTTTTTGTTCGGACCATCGATATAACGGTTGAAAGATGAGTTTTCAGACGCTTCTGTAAAGTCTTTTTGTTCGTTTAACAACGTTCTGAAACGACGTCTGGAGTTTGCAGGTAATAAGATAAATTGTCCGGTATTATCAGGAAACGAAATCTCGTTTTGATCCTTTATTTTCAATGTTGTCGTTACACCTGCACGAGAATGTGCCAGTCGGGTGGTAATTCTCAATAACACCGGAATTTTGAATTTTTCGGATAGACCGAACCCTGCTGCCATCATGTCGTATGCTTCTTGTTGGTTGGAAGGCTCGAACATCGGAACAAATGCAAAGTTTCCATAAAAACGAGAATCTTGTTCATTTTGAGATGAATGCATGGACGGATCATCTGCCGCTACGACAATGAGTCCACCATTGACTCCGGTCATTCCGGCATTGATAAACGCATCGGCGGCAACGTTCATTCCGACATGTTTCATACAAACTAGCGCCCGTTTACCTATATAAGACATACCCAAAGCTGATTCCATAGCGGTTTTTTCATTCGTACACCAGCGGGTATGTATCGTATTGTTTTTTGCTTCAGGAGAAATTTGTATATATTCGGTTATTTCGGTAGAAGGAGTACCGGGATATGCATAAACTCCCGAAAGACCTGCATCGAGTGCGCCTTGGGCAATAGCTTCGTCTCCTAAAAATAGATGTTTGTTCATTCTTTTATACTTTGACGGTTATTAGACTTGTAAATTTATGTGTGTTTCTTTCAAAAAGATATCTGATAATCCTGTGAAGATTCTTTTTGTTATGATTTAGTTGCAAATATAAGAAAATATTTATCGAAATATTGTATTATCGGATGAATTTACATATTTTCGTAAATCATTCTGTGTTCGGAACAATGATATGTTTTTAGGAAAAGCAGAGTTTGTTTTGAATTTGGAACTTCAAGATTAAAATCTAAAAAATGTGATACTATGAAATTTAAAAGTTTAGCCTGTACCGGGATTTCTTTCTTTTCGTTATTGCAACCTATTGTGTCGTTGTCAGCAACTAAACAACCTAATATTCTTTTTTTTATGGTAGATGATATGGGATGGCAAGATACATCGGTGCCTTTTGCTGATGAAAAAACTCTTTTTAATAATTTATATGAAACTCCTAATATGGAGCGACTTGCAAGAATGGGTGTGAAGTTTACGAATGCTTATGCGGCATCGGTTAGCTCGCCTTCAAGATGCAGCTTTATGACGGGGGCGAATGTTTTGCAGCATAAAGTTTCGAACTGGACATTGCATTATGATACTCCTACCGATGGAAATAATGAATATTTTGATTTTGAGTGGAATTGGAATGGAATATGTCCGTCAAACGCTGTCGTTCAAAATTATTCCCACATGTTTTATGCTAAAATGTTACCCCAGATTCTGAAAGAAAACGGTTACCAGACTTATATTGTAGGTAAAGCCCATTTTGCTTCTCGAACAACCACGGCTGCTGATCCGTTGACTTGTGGTTTTGATGTCAATATAGGGGGACATGCAGCTGGAGCGATGGGGAGTTATTCAGGATGTCGGGGATATGGAGCTGATCGAGAAGATGCGGAGATATGGCAAGTACCGATGCCTAACATAGATTATTATTGTAAAGAAAACATATTTCTTACCGAAGCATTGACTATGGAGGCAAAAAAATTAGTAAATCGGGCATTAGAATCGGACCGCCCGTTTTTTATGTATTTATCTCATTATGCCGTTCATACTCCGTTCGAGAAAGATATGCGTTTTTATGATAAGTATATAAAAAAGGGGATGTGCGATCGTGAAGCACAATATGCCTCTTTGATAGAAGGAATGGATAAAAGTTTAGGAGATATGATGGATTTATTTGAGGAAAAAGGGATTGCCGAAAGTACCATTATTATTTTCATGTCTGATAATGGAGGGTATTCTTCATCGTACCGTGAGCCGAACAGAAATGCTCCTTTACGGTCGGGAAAAGGTAGCCTTTATGAAGGAGGAATTCGAGAGCCGATGTTAATTTTTTGGCCGGGAGTAACTCAACCGAATAGTGTTAATCGCTCTAATGTGATTATCGAAGATTTTTTTCCAACGTTACTTGAGATGGCACAGATAGAAAATTATTCTGTTCCTCAGCGGGTTGATGGAGTCAGCATGGTAAAACTGTTGAGATCAGGAGCGGTAGAAAAAAACAGGGCACTTTATTTTCATTATCCGAACGATTGGGGAGAACGGACTGGAGATGCCGGACGTCCGTCAAGTGCTATTATAAAGGGAGATTGGAAGTTATTATTTGATTATGAAACACGATGCACAGAATTATATAATTTAGCGAATGATATCAGTGAAAAACATGATTTGAGTGAAAATCCTCTTTATGATAAAATAAAAGAGAACCTTTCTAAAGATCTAAGCAATCGTTTACGTGAAACAAAAGCCAATATGCCTGTTTACAAAGTTTCTGGTATACCGTGCGGTTATCCTGATGAATAGTTTATTTTAATATATTACGTTTGTTTAGGGCTTTATGATATTTTATCGCATTATTTTGGTGCTCTGCGTATGTTGTCGCAAAATTGTGCCGTCCTGAAAAATCTTCCTTGGCGCACATATATATAAACGGATGGTGACGATAATTCAGAACTGCTTTTATTGCGGCTTTTGAAGGAATGCGTATAGGACCGGGAGGTAATCCGGTATTTTTGTATGTGTTATATGGTGAGTTGACTGTTAGGTGTTCATGGAGAATACGCCGTATCGAAAAATCTCCTACTGCATATTTTACAGTGGGATCGGCTTGCAGAGGCATCCCTTTTTTTAAGCGGTTTAAATATAGTCCGGCTACCATATTCATTTCGTCCGGAACTTTAGTTTCTTCTTCTACGATTGAAGCTAAAGTCGATACTTCGATCGGGGAGATGCCGATTTGTGTTGCAAGCATTCTACGGTCGTCAGTCCAGAACTTGTCATATTCTTGACGCATTTTTTCCATTAGTTTGCGAGGTGCAATGGTCCAGTAAACTTCATAGGAATCGGGAAGAAAAAGTGCCGGTATTGTATATGTGTCGAACCCCATGTCTGTACAAAAAGCCGAATCGTTTAATAATTCGAGGACTTCCTGTTTATCCATTTTTAGTTGTTTATCGATAGTCTCGGCAAGATCATCTTTCGTACGAATATTGTTAAAAGTAAATCTTATCGGGGTTTGGCTTCCGGTAGAGAGTTTACGATAAATACGGATTGCGTTCATTTCCGGATCTATTCGGTATGCTCCGGGTTTGTTACATGGAGTATATCCGTTTAATTTAGAGAGTCGTCTTATTTTGTTGACATCACTTTTTTCTAAATATTTTTGAAGGTCTTCGGTAACACTATCGAGAGAACTGTTTTCATCGATGTATATAAAAAATGAAGTATCTGTGACTTTATCTAATACATACCGTTTGAATATAACACCGATACTGATAAGAAATATTGCAGCTACGGCTGTAATGATGTACAGAATATTTTTTTTAGATCCGCATGTTTTTTTTTTCTTCCGTCTTGATATCTTTGTTGCCATATTTATAAATTAAAAGGCATTTGTGAAATTCGAGAGCGTCGGCAAAGATAAGTATTTAATAGAAATGTTGTTTTTACTGATTGTAAAATAATATTAGAGCTCGTTCTAAGAGATTGTTAAATTCTGTACAAACGTTTTGGGGAAAACTGTTTTTGGGGATTTTATTGTTAAGATAAGAAGTGTAGCGGGTTGTGTTATGCATAGAGACGGAGATACCTACCGAAGAAAAACTTAAAGAATTTTTATCGGAAAATTTAAACAGATTCTTACTAACAGTGATTAAGGTATGAATAACCGTAATTTATGTACTTTTTAAATTCACAAATCAAAGTATTTTTGTTTCGAAAATGAATATAGATGTATGAAAATCTTGAAAAAAAGTAAGATTGCTATGGTGATATTGGTAGTATTGGCGGTTATTATAGTATTGTTTGCTCTTGTTTGTTTGTTCCTTAATCAACCGAGCTTTGGAAGATTACCGCGAGGGGAACGATTGGTTAGGATTGAACGTTCTCCTAATTTTAAGGACGGAGAGTTTAAAAATGAATGTGTAACTCCGATGTTGACGAATGATGAAAATCGGATTAAGAGTTTTATAAATTTTCTTTTTAAGAAAGATCCGGGACTAAGACCGGATGCGGCATTGCAGGTCGTCAAATCAGATATTCGGCATATAAAGAGAGATTCGGATTTTTTGATTTGGTTTGGACATTCTTCCTATTTCATGCAGTTAGAAGGAAAACGAATACTTGTCGATCCGGTTTTCTATGTCGCGTCTCCTGTTTCGTTTATCAATAAACCTTTTAAAGGAACTGATGTCTATTATCCTGAAGATATGCCGGATATCGATTATTTAATTATAACACATGATCATTGGGATCATTTAGACTATAAAACGATTGTTGAATTGAGGCCTCGCATTGGGAAAGTCATTTGTGCTTTAGGTGTCGGAGAACATTTTGAATATTGGAAATTTGATAAAAAGAAGATCGTAGAGCTCGATTGGAATGAGAATGAATCTCTCGATCCCGGGTTGACAGTCCATTGTTTGCCTGCCCGCCATTTTTCGGGGCGGGGACTTACTCCGAATCGAACGTTATGGGCTTCATTTTTATTGGAAACTCCTTCTCAAAAAATTTATATAGGAGGAGACGGTGGATATGATTCGCGTTTTGAAGTTATAGGTGAACGTTTCCCGGATATAGATCTTGCGATTTTGGAAAATGGGCAATATAGTGATGATTGGAAATATATTCATTTAATGCCGCAATATATGTCTCGTGCGGCAAAAGATTTAAAAGCAAAAAAAATATTGACTGTAAACCATTCTAAATATGCGTTATCGAAGCATCGTTGGGACGAGCCGTTACAAAATGCTCGAAATATGCAAGCAGATTCATTGGATGTTTTAATACCTCGTATCGGAGAAGTTGTAAATTGGCATGAGTGATTTATATACTGGCTCTTAGTAGTACTGTTTAATGACTTGTTTTGAATTATCTATATGAACAGAGTGTAAATATGCTTATAAAATAATGTCGGGATATTTGAATATTTTAAAGATTTGACCCATCTTCGCACTCGAAAATAGAACCAATGAGCGTTTTGTAATCCTCATCGGAGGCAAGTGAATGCCGGATAAGATGACTGGGTAAAACCAATCAACTTATCCGGTATTTTTTGTTTAGGAGAAGGTAAACAACAATGTAAAAATTACTATATTATGAAAAGAGATGCGATTGATTTGAAAACAGTAAATGTGTTTACTTTATTCAGAAGGTATTTCATCCCTACTTTATTAGGCATGTTGAGTATGTCTGCTGTGACGGCAATAGACGGTATATTTGTCGGACATGGTGTAGGCAGCGATGGCATTGCGGCTATTAATATTTTAATTCCGGTATTGATGTTCTTTACCGGAGTCGGATTGATGGTCGGTGCTGGTTGTTCGGTTGTCGCTTCTATACATTTATCTCGAGGCAAACAAAATACTGCACGTATTAATGTGACGCAAGCTTTATTTTTTGTTACCATTATTGCAGCGTTACTTTCGTTTTTAATGATGATATTTCCAGATGATACGGCTTATTTACTCGGTGCTTCGGAACATCTACGCCCTATGGTAACAGACTATTTGCTTTGGTTTGTACCATCGTGGATATTTCAAATTTGGATTGCTGTTTCTTTGTTTATTATCCGTCTTGACGGAGCACCGAAACTGGCGATGTTTTGTAGTCTTGTAACAGCGGTAATTAATGTCGTACTTGACTGGATTTTTATCTTTCCTTTCGGTTGGGGAGTAATGGGTGCTGCTTTAGCAACATCTATAAGTATTATTTCGGGTGGGATAATTGCTATTTTATATTTGTTGTTTTTTGCCCGTCGGTTACGCCTGTATCCTTTGAAGTGGAGTGTAAAGAGCTTTCGTTTATTTGTCAGGAACATTGGCTATCAATGTCGCATAGGTTCTTCGGCTTTATTAGGAGAAGCTACATTAGCGGTATTAATGTTTGTTGGCAATCAGGTGTTTATGCATTATTTGGGTGACGATGGTGTAGGAGCATTTGGTATTGCTTGTTACTATATTCCTTTTGTGTTTATGGTCGGAAATGCTGTTGCTCAGTCGGCACAGCCGATTATCAGTTATAACTTTGGCCTTGGATATAGAAAACGAGTGACGAAAGCCGTAAGAATAGCATTGTTAACGGCGGTTTTATGTGGCGTGGTAGTAACGGTCGTATTTGTGGCTTGTCCGGATTTTTTGGTAGGTCTTTTTATTGATAAAGATAATGTCGCAGCCCGTATAGCAATCGAAGGTTTTCCTTATTTTGCAATAGGATTTGTATGTTTTATTTTTAATTTAACAGCTGTCGGTTACTACCAGAGTGTCGAACGGGCGAGACCGGCAACGTGGTTCGCTTTATTACGAGGTTTTATATTTCTCATCCCGAGTTTTCTTATAATGCCACACATGTTAGGTGTTGAAGGAATATGGTTGGCTTTACCTTTATCGGAAATTATGACGACAATCGCTATAATAATGTTTTATTATTATCGCAAAATGAATGATTGATTGAAGAGAACAGAGAGGTGAATTCTCAGAAGATTTTGAGTGAAGGTAAAAAATCGGTATATAAATTTTGTAAATCTGTAATTTTGGTTATATTCTCTGTAATTTGTTTACATTATTTTTGAGCTATCATATTTAAATTTGTACAGTTGATTGATAATAAATTTATACATGAAGAAATTATTGTTATCGTTGTTATTCGTTTTTTTTGTTAAAGCATTAGTGATAGCACAAAACAAAAATGAGAAATTTGTTGAGAAAAGTATGAATAGAGTAGATTTATGTAAAGAAAATTATACAAAGTTATTTGGAGGAGAGGCTTTGACAGGGAAAGGAACAGATCCGGAATTGATGGATATTTTGCAAAAGTTTATTTTCGGTGAAGTTTTTAAAACCGGTAGCCTTGATATAAAGACTCGAGAAATGATTACTTGTGTCACTTTAACCGCAATGCAAACTTTACCTCAGTTGAAAACTCATTCTATGGCTGCATTAAATGTGGGTGTTACTCCGATAGAATTACGTGAGGTTGTTTATCAATGTGCGCCGTTTATCGGTTTTCCGAGAACACTGAATGCAATAGAAACGCTTAATGAAGTTTTTAAGGAGAGAGGGATTGCTTTGCCGTTAGAAACTCAAGGAACAGTCTCCGAATATAACCGTTATGAGAAAGGAAGCAGCATTCAGACTCCGTTATATGGAACGGAGATAAGAGATGCGTTGAACTCCCTTCCTCAAGGAATGGGGGAGGATGTTTCCCGTTTTTTGACGGAAGTGTGTTTTGGCGATTTTTATACTCGTAATACTTTGGACATTAAAACTCGCGAATTATTATCTATTTGTATATTGGCGACGTTGGGTGCAGGCAATCAGATTTATTCCCATACGATCGGTAATTTGCGGGCAGGCAATAATAAAGAGACATTATATGCGGCTATGATACAGTGTCTCCCTTATATCGGTTTTCCAAATGCTCTGAATGCCATTAATATCATAAAAGCGGTAGATGTTTCGGAATGAAAAAATCCATCTTATAAACTAAATAATTTTTTGATATGTTACGAACAGTCAGAGTGTCGGTAGCTATAATCTGTTTCTCGCTCATTTCATTATTGTTTCTTGATTTTACAGGGACATTGCATGTTTGCTTCGGGTGGCTTGCCAAAATACAGTTTTTACCTGCATTATTGGCATTAAATGTGGGGGTAATATTGTCTCTTTTACTCTTAACATTGTTATTCGGACGTATTTATTGCTCTGTAATTTGTCCTTTAGGCGTATTTCAGGATATAATAGCATGGTTCGGAAAGCGGGGAAAAAAGTTACCATATACCTATTCCCGTGCACTTTCTTGGCTACGATATGGAATATTGATTGTATTTATTATTGCTGTTTTGGCAGGAGTAGGATCATTCGTTGCGTTATTGGCTCCTTATAGTTCTTATGGACGGATAATATCTAATTTGTTTGCCCCTTTATACCAATTAGGGAATAATATGTTCGCTTATTTGGCAGAACGGGCAGAAAGTTATGCTTTTTATGAAGTAGATGTGTGGGTAAAAAGTCTTTCTACTTTTATCATTGCTTTAATCACATTCGGTGTATTAGTCTTGTTGGCATGGCGGAATGGACGGACATATTGCAATACGATTTGTCCGGTAGGAACATTTCTGGGGATCATTGCTAAATATTCCCTTTTTAAACCGGTAATAGATGTTTCTAAATGTAATAGCTGCGGGCTGTGTGCACGACATTGTAAGGCAGCGTGCATTGATTCTAAAAAACATAAAATAGATTATAGCCGTTGCGTCGTATGTCTGGACTGTTTAGATAAATGTCGGCATGGAGCGATAAAATACATGCGGCGGTCTGCAGTAAAGGATAAAATCAGCAGCCCGGTTGTAACTCAAGATCAGATTGATAGTGCTCGTCGCAATTTCCTTTCGGTATCGGCTCTTTTTGCAGCTACGACGGTTATAAAAGCGCAGGAAAAAAAAGTTGACGGAGGTTTGGCAGTAATAGAAGACAAAAAAATTCCAAATCGTGTGGTGGCATTGACCCCTCCGGGTTCGTTGAGTGTTCGTAATTTTGCAAAACATTGTACGGCATGTCAGTTATGTGTTTCGGTATGTCCTAATCAAGTTTTACGGCCTTCAGGCAGTCTGATGACATTGATGCAACCGGAGATGTCTTATGAACGAGGGTATTGTCGACCTGAATGTACAAAATGCTCTGAAGTTTGTCCGGCAGGAGCGATACGTCCCATCTCTGTTTCTGAAAAGTCTTCTATCCAAATCGGGCATGCTGTATGGATAAAAGAAAATTGTGTAGTTTTGACCGATGGTGTTGATTGTGGAAATTGTGCTCGTCATTGTCCGGCAGGAGCTATACAAATGGTAGCTTCCGACTCTGAAAGTTATGATTCTCCTAAAATTCCGGTTGTGAACGTTGAGCGTTGTATCGGATGTGGTGCTTGTGAGAACTTGTGTCCTGCCCGTCCGTTTAGTGCTATTTATGTAGAAGGGCATGAAATACATAAAACCGTTTAATTAAAGAGAATGGTCATGGAAAAAAATAATAAATCTGGTATAGATCGCCGGAAATTTTTTAAAGTTTTTGGAACTGGGGCTGCGGTG